>Ga0181557_1000361_pt1 | contig 58377 bp, 50 predicted proteins | sample 011ome_23_FD_148632 | JGI IMG/M metagenome (GOLD analysis project Ga0181557, IMG submission 148632) | Coastal salt marsh microbial communities from the Groves Creek Marsh, Skidaway Island, Georgia - 011506CT metaG (spades assembly) | ecosystem: Environmental > Aquatic > Marine > Intertidal zone...
GCAGTCAATCGTTGGGCTGGTGAGCAAGCGCCATGGAAATCTTTCCCTGGGACCTGATCTTGGGCACTTGCTACCAATTTCTAAACCGGCGGTCTCAGGCTCTACCCTCTTCGCGAGGCATGATGAGCGAGCCACATTAAACAGTCAAGGCTGACGGTTTATGGCTCAAGCCGTTTTCGACACCCTCAATCCCCCCTGCACGTGACCTCAAAATTCCTGACAACTGGCTCAGACTAGTTACCGCTGTCTGCCGTGACAAAATCGGCTCTCGGCGTGCCTGTCTCATCGTAGACCGGTTCCGCCAAGTCAATCCGATATTTCAATACGTCTGCACCTCGGATGCCAAACTGTGCCAGAGTCATGCGCATATCGGTGTACCAATGATTATTAAAATGATTTTGCAGGGCAGCTTCAGATTCCCATCTTTCAAAAACCCGGAGCCTTCCCGGTGTCAACGGGTCTGGACACCAGTCATAATCCATAATGCCGTCTTGGGTTAAAGCGCCTTCAATCAGAGGCTTTGCAGCAGTCATGGCTGCTTCCATTTGATCTGGATCTAAATCCACTGTGCCTGAAATGATGATCTTCATACGTCGACTCCTTGCTTGAATACTCACCCGTCTAAATTGCTTCGGTTGCCAATTGTCCATTGCCCATTGCCAGGGCGCAGCCACCAACCGCTAGCCTGGATGCTCATCTGAACGGTTAGACTCGTCCCGAATGACGGTGGCGAGTCGCTTGTCTGGCGTTTGGTGCTGAGGAATATCATTAAACATATTCCTGACCATTGTCTTTAACCAGTTAACCATCTCTTGAGCACTGTCTCCAATCGGGCTAGATTCAATTGCCTGAGCATTAAAGGCGATGCCCTCGAGAAAAAACCGTGTGACGGCGGTAGCGACGCCATATTGCTTGGATAACGCTAAGTCTGGGAAAATTCTCTCGGACTTTGCTCGCCACGCTTTTTGAAAGTCTCGAATCGCCGGTTCCATGGTCGCTCTCAACTCTGAATCTGTCCGAGCAGCCACTAACAACTCGCAATAAATCGAAAACAAAGGCGACTGAAGCTGCTCCCAGAACGCGTCGATTCCCTCTTCAACCAGGGTAAACTCAGCATCTTCATTCACTTTCGATAACGTATCTTCGAAGGCCTCAAGACGCTTGCGGTGTAAATGCCAAACCGATGCTTGAATTAAATCTGAGCGTTGAGGGAAGTGATGCAACATCGCCCCACGACTCACATTTGCCTGTTTGGCGATTTTCTCGGTAGTCGTGCGATTGAACCCAAGGATGAAAAAACACTCAAGCGCAGCATCAAGCACAGCAGTACGAGTTTGCTCACTCTTAGTCTGCTGCCAGGTCCGTGAATTTCCGCCCGGATGTTCTGATGTCTCCAAGGAACAACGCCTCTTTACTCAAACGCCTTTCAACCAGATACTACTTCAATCTCACTGATCCGTCACTGACCCCATGGCCGAACCCAGCACACTTCTCATCACCAAAGGCCATCCTTTCGACAAAGGCGCATTTTTCAATCTGTTCGATCAGCTACCTGGGCAATATACCCATATTGAGCAACCATTGGCCGCTGAAGTGCTGACCGCGAGGATCGCGGCAAATTATGATTGTCTCGTGTTTTATGACATGCCTGGCATCGAATTCGCCTTGGGCGGTCCAAAATACAGCGATCCCCCGGACAGCTTTAAAAGTGAGTTTTCAAACATGCTCGACCAGGGCACTGGCATGGTATTTCTTCATCATGCCATCGCCGGTTGGCCTAATTGGCAGGAATACCACAAGATTATTGGCGGACAATTTTTATACACCGCCCGATCTTCGCCCAACGGTCAGATTATGGACAGCGGCTATCGACATAACATCAATCACCAAATATCGGTGCTGGATCCATCGCACCCTGTCGCCAATGGTGTGCCGCAATGCTTTTCAATGACTGACGAACTCTACCTATATGAAGTTTATGAAGAAGACATTGAACCCCTATTGGCGAGTAATTTTACCTTCGATCAAAAACATTTTTACTCGGCTGCGGCCGTTGTAGAGCGAGGTGAGCGGTTTAGCAATTCTGGCTGGTCACATGCGCCGGGCAGCGCGTTGGTCGGCTGGACAAAACAGCATGGCCAAAGCCGGATTTGTTATTTGCAAGGCGGTGACGACCCCACGGCTTGGGCTAATCCGCATTTCATTCAGCTTTTATCCAACGCCATTCAATGGGTTGGTGCTCAGTCGCCGACACCTGAGTACTGACGCCCTAAGAGCGGCGAGCTAAACATGAGCCTTTAGCGAAATCTGACAACCCTATAAAAAACAGTCTTGACTGACTCTTTTAGCTTACATAGTCTAGTTCGATACTTTCACTACCTTGAAATCAACTAAGGTACAGCTCTACTGAGGAAGACCATGTCAACAGACCACCCTGGGTTTTGCGCGATTGTTACCGGTGGCAACAGCGGTATTGGTCGAGCCACTGCAGAGCGATTGCTCACTGAGGGCGCGCGAGTTTTAGTCGTTGATCAACAGCCAGCCGCCAGTTTCAGTGCACCCGACCTGCATTATCTCGAGGCCGACGTTGCTGGTCCTGGCAGCCCCGAGCGCATTATTCGAAAAGCCATAGATACATTTGGTCGACTAGATTTTTTGATCAACAATGCCGGAATGGTTGGCGGCACTGAAATTGATCAAATGGCACTAGAGGACTGGCGGCGCATCATTGCCGTCAACCTCGACGCCGTGTTTCAGATTAGCCAAGCTGCGATCCCTTACCTTAAAACCAGTCAGAGGGGGCGCATTATCAACATCGGTTCGATTATGTCCAATCTTGCCGGTGCGGGTATGGCGGCCTACACCACCTCGAAGCACGGTGTAGCAGGACTCACAAAAACTCTGGCTCTGGAATTGGGACGCTACGGCATTACGGCCAATTTTATTCAGCCTGGAGCGATTCAAACCGGCATTACCCAGCCTGCAATCGATCACGACCCGAGCTTCAGTCAGTTTTGGACCCAGAAATCTGCCCTCGGTCGACTGGGACAACCTAAAGATATTGCCAACGCCATAAATTTCCTGCTTACTGAGGATGCGGGTTTCATTACAGCCCATGGCCTTGTAGTAGACGGCGGCGTCATGGTTACCCCTTAAAGCTATTTACCCTAATCACCAAACGCAAACTAGGAGCGGACAATGGATCTAAAATTAAGCGGGCATAACGTCCTCATTACCGGCGGCACTAAAGGAATCGGCAGGGCCATTGCAGAGACACTTGCCACCGAGGGTTGCAACATTGGCCTCTGCGCAAGAAACGAAGACGATGTCACTAGTGCCGTAGCGGCGCTATCAGAAAAGGGTGTAAAAGTTACGGGCAGAGCCCTTGATGTCGCCGATGGTGAAGCCTTTGCAGCTTGGATCCAGGATGCGGGCGAAGAGCTTGGCGGTGTTGATGCTTTCGTCTCGAACGTTAGCGGCGGTAACGCGCCTGGCGATGAAGGCTGGATCTCTCAGTTTAATTACAATATTTTATCCGCGGTTCATGGCGTCGAGGCCTGCAAGCCATTTTTCGAAAAATCAGATAACCCTAGTGTGGTCATGATATCGACCACTGCAGCCCTAGAGCATTTCATGAACGCTGGTCCTTACAACGCAATGAAAGCTGGGTTGCTCAACTATTCGGGGGCTCTGTCTCAAGAATTAGGTGCTAAGGGCGTTCGCGTCAATGCCATCAGCCCGGGGCCAATCTTCATTGAAGGCGGGTCTTGGGACAAAATCAAACAGGGCATGGCGCCTTTTTACGAGTCAACCCTTGCAACAATCCCGCTTGGCAGAATGGGTAGCGCCGAGGAAGTTGCTGCTCAGGCTGCACTGTTGATCAGCCCCCTCGGTGGCTTTACCACGGGCACCAACGTGGTCATAGACGGTGGTATGACTAAACGTATCCAGTACTAAGTCGGAGAGGTCTATGTCAGAACCTGCAATTAAAGCCTATTTGGTTGCTGCCGGGGATTTTCACGACATCGATTATGCTCGCCTCGAGTTGCTTAAACTCTTGGCTGAGCATCCTTCGGTTAGAACGACGGTTGCCAGCGATTACAGCGATGTAGAGAGGATTCAAGATAGCGACTTTCTCATTTCTTATACCTGTAATTTAATACCGAGTGAGGCCGAGCAGATCGCCCTAAAGCACTACATCGAGCAAGGCGGCAAGTGGTTTGCCCTGCATGGCACGAACTCCATCCTTGAATTTACCGACAACGGGGTAGCCTGTCCTGAACGTGCGCCAGTATTCATGGAAACTTTAGGTTCCCAATTCATGGCGCATCCACCGATTCAGCCCTTTAAAGTGCACATATCTCAGCCAGACCATCCTCTGGTAGCGGGTATCGAGTCCTTTGAAACCGATGATGAACTGTATCTGTGCAAGCAGTTAGCAGAACACGAGATGTTACTTCACACTGAGTTTACAGGCGAAGCTAGCGGCTTTTTGAACACTGACTGGCCAGATGATGCACCCAGACCTGTCTACTATTTAAGAACTCTTGGCGAGGGTGAAGTTTTGTATCTTAATCTTGGGCATTGTAGAGGACACTACGACATGCAGCCGATGGTGCCTTATTACCCCAATGTTGAACTCGGATCTTGGGATAAGCCTGAATATTACGAATTGCTGCGGCGCGGTCTTCGCTACTGTATAGGCGGGTAAATCATGGTAAAGCCATTTCGGTTCGGAGTTCAAAGTTTTCATGCTGAATCGGGCAAAGCGTGGGCAGAGCAAGCTCAGGCCGCTGAACATTTAGGTTACAGCGCTTTTCATTTAGCGGATCACATTATCGGTCCAGGCCCTGCGCTTGAGCGAACCAACCATCCGCTTCAAAGTCTTGCTGCCGTGCCCGCTATGGCTTACGCCGCAGCGGTTACATCAACCATCAAAATCGGTTGCCGAGTCTTTTGTGTGGATTATCATTTGCCCGTCGTACTGATTAAAGAAGCGATGACGATCGATATGCTGTCGGATGGACGGCTAGAGCTCGGCTTAGGCGCTGGCTGGCTAGCCGATGAGTATGCTGCCATGGGCTTGACCATGGATTCTCCAGGTCGCCGCATCGATCGCCTCCGCCGAGTCGTTGAAGCGACCAAAGCCTATGCTGCATCGGGACAGTTATCCATAGACAACGAGGACATTCATTGGCAAGAATTCGAAGGCATGCCAAAACCTGTTGCCACACCCCACCCACCGATCATGATAGGCGGTGGATCCCCAAAGGTTTTGAAGCTCGCAGGCGAAACCGCTGATATCGTCAGTCTAAATTTTAATAATCGTCAGGGCATAATCGGTCCCGACGGAATCCAGACCTCCACCGCCGAAGAAACTGAAAGAAAGCTGGGATGGATCAAATCCGGTGCCGGCAGCCGATTCAAAGACTTAGAAATCGAAATTGGCGCCTATTTCACCTTCGTCACCGACGACAAAGATCCGATAGTCGCTGGTATGGCCCAAGGGTTTGGAACAACACCGGAAGCTATGCTCGAGCACCCGCATGCGCTCTTTGGGTCTGTTGATGAGATCTGTGACACGCTAGAACAGCGGCGGGCCAGGTACGGCATCTCCTACGTGACGGTTGGCTACCAAAATATGGAAGCATTTGCACCGGTGGTTGCACGTCTCTCCGGACGCTAAATGCGCTGGCAGATCTTAAAGCGAACCTTAGCTGGGAACCAAATGATGCCGTCATCCGGTGCTTATAGCACCAGCATTTTCAAGTAATTAAGGAAGGATCTATCCATGAGCCTAAACGGAAAAACGGCGGTTGTGGTCGGCGCCTCTGGACAACATAATTTCGGCGTTGCCACTGCACGCCGTCTGGCCGAACACGGGGCTACAGTTGTGGTGTCCGGCAGACGAGAAGCCCCTCTTAAAGCACTCGCCGAGGAAATTAATGGTGTTGCGATTACCTGTGACATGAACGATGAGCATTCCATCGCGGCCCTATTTGCTGAGGCTAAAGCGGCAACCGGTCGAGTGGATATCGCGGTCAATAGCGCAGGCTCTCTCGCCGCCGCGCCCATTGCAGCCCTCACCCGAGAGCAAATCCAGCCGACCCTAGATGTCAGCTTTATCGGAGCTCTATTGTTGTTTCGGTACGCTGCTGAGGCAATGACCGAGGGCGGCTCAGTAATTACCATTTCATCGTTGACTGCGCGTTTACCCGGTCCTGCGCTAGCAGTTTATGCTGCAGCACGGGCTGGTATCGATTACGCCATCAAAGTGGCAGCCCTTGAATACGGTCCGCAAAAAATTCGTTTCAATAGTATCGCTGCTGGACTCATTCAAACGGATATGACTGATGCCATGTTTACAGGTGGCGATTCTGAGGCGCGGTTTATTCCACATATCCCTCTTGGCAGGATGGGCACGATAGAAGACATCGCGCAAGCGGCCCTTTGGCTGGCCGATGAAGAAAAATCCGGCTTTATTAATGGACAGCTTATCGATGTTTCAGGCGGGCAGCACAACGGCAAGCTTCCATAAACTGGGCGACTAATGGACCGAAAATCAACCGCGAGGTATTGACCCATGACTACCCTGCTAGCACATATCACCATCAAATCTGGTCAAGAAAACAAGTTTGAAGCCATTATGAAGGATATGGTGGCCCAAACCCTTAGCCAGGAAGAAGGCGTATTGCGATACGAGTACTACAAAGGCCAAGCGCCCAATCACTATTACTGTTTACTCGCCTTTAAAGATAAGTGGGCATTCTACCGACACCAAAATTCTGACCACCATGAGGGCCATGATTTTGGCGCTGTTCTCGAGTCTATACGGCTAGAGTATTTGGGCCCTGTGCAGGACGCCAACAGCCTCCCCCCAACTGTTGATTTGCCTCTTACCGACGCTCAGGATGAATCCATGGCGAGAGCTGAAAAATCCTATCCGATAGCGGTACCCGACTGGTGGGCAGAGCGCGCGTAACCCTCCCGTAACCTATTTTATTTACTGATAAGGAACACACCATGACCCCCACTGAAATTGTTGAGCACTTCATCGACGCATGGAATCAAATGGATTGGGACCGGGTTATGAGCCTTATGTCAGAGGACGTCGTCTACCATAATATTCCAATGGAGAAACTGGAGGGCAAAGCCGCTGCTGAGGCCTTCATCCGAGGCATGCAAGCAGATGCAGTCGATTGGGTTACCTTGAACATCGCTGCCAACGGCAATGTCGTGCTTACAGAGCGACTCGATAAGTTCAAAATGAGTAGCGGTAAAGATGTGGCCGTGCCGGTGATGGGTACTTTTGAGATTCGGGATCAAAAGATCATTGCTTGGCGAGACTATTTTGATCTCAATACATTTGTTTCACAAATGGCCTAAAACCACCTATTTCACGCGTTTTGATAATGCTGGTTCGCGGGTCGTTGTGCTTTTCTGTGACCGGGTTTTTTTTACGACACCAGCTTTGATTTTTACATCTTGACTATGCTTTAGCCTTCCATTAAAACGATTCAACTGCATTGTGGGATCGCTGCAGAATATAAAAAAGGGGAACACTATGAGCTTTACACGAATTGCTACGGTTTTAGCAACATTAGGGGCATCGATCACGCTTGCGCCTACCATTTCAGCAGAACAATCTAATCGCACAATGGAGGAGGTCGTTGTCACCTCCCGGCGCCAAGAAGAGTCTGTTCAAGACGTGCCACTGTCGGTTACGGCTTTTGGCGAAGAGGCCATTGAGCAAATCAAACCTAACACCCTGCGAGATTTCGACGGGCTTGTGCCGAATGTCTATATCGGCATGAACACCGCGGGTCCAGGCGCATCGGCGCTCTATATTCGAGGCGTTGGTTATGCTGACATTGAAAAAACTCAAAGCCCTCAAGTTGGCGTCATTCTTGATGGTATTCAAATGGGCTCAAGCACTGGCCAATTGATCGATGTTTTCGACGTAGAGTCCATCGAAGTCAACCGAGGTCCTCAGGGCGTTTTGTTTGGTAAGAACACCATCGGTGGCAATATCGTTGTCAATCGGGTCAAACCTAAATTTAACGAGTTCGGCGTCAAAGCCAGCGCCGAAATGGGTAACTACAATTCCAAGACCTGGAAGGGTCGCGTTAACGTACCCCTGATTGACGATAAGTTAGCCCTTAAGATTGGTGCTATTAGCCGTAATAGAGACGGTTTTTATGACAACGTTAACTTAAATCGCACCGCTGGCGATATCGATTTTCAATCGACTACTGCTGCCATCTCCTGGGCGCCAAGCGATACTGTCGAGGTCAATTTAACGTTTGATCATATTGATGATCAGTCCCAAACCCTACCTCAGGACCCACGGTTTGACGGCGACAATCGATTCGTCAATCGAGCAGATAAGGTTGAACCAACCAGTTATATTGTCGATCAACTCGGGCTTCGCATTGACTGGGATATCTCAGATGCAATGACTTTGCACTACGTGGGCGGCTCCTCTGACGCCCATGACGTGGTCAATCAAGATTTTGACGGCGGCGATATCAATGGCGCGGCGATTCCTTTTGCGCAGCTGCATACCCTGCGGGATCAAAAGTACGATATCAAATCACATGAATTGCGACTCGATATTGACATCAATGATCAACTCTCCGCGATGGTTGGCTATTACGATTTCGCTTCCGATCTCGAATTTCGACAAGATACCAATAACATCTTACAGTTACCGAATTTCGCAATCTTTGGTGCCGATGTACCATGCGCCGCAGCGGGCTTTAGAAACAATGCGACGCCAGGGTTAGAAAGCTTTTGCCAGTTCCCGAATGCTCGAAGCACCCAACTCGCCGGCGAAACAGTTGATTCGAGCGCTTGGTTTGGCTCAATTACTTACCGCGCAACTGACGCTTTCGAAGTCACTCTCGGCGCTCGAGCCATCGACGAAAGCAAATCTGCCTACAACGGCTATACGGATTTCAGCTTCAATCCAGCCGATGGTCGAATTGCCAACCCAGTCTACGATGACACAACGGCAGCTGGTTATAACGAGCACGACTTCAGAGGTCTAGCGAGCGTGCCTGGCGCTTCTTATCAAACACCAGAAAAATCCTGGTCTGAGACCATCGTTACCGCCTCTGCAAGCTACCGCATTTCTGACCAGTCCTTGGCCTATGCGAGCTACTCAGAGGGCTTCAGGAGCGGCGGCTTTAGCATTCGAAATGCTTCAGGCGCTGATCGAGCAGGCTACGATCCCGAAACAGCTGATCAGTTTGAGATTGGTGTTAAAAATGATTTCCTAGACAATCGCCTCAGATTGAATCTCGCCTACTACGTCTTAAACCGCGAGGGCGCGCAGTTTTCTTCAATCATTACCCTGCCGCCAGGATCTATCCCGGGCACCACCACCTATATCAACAATGGTGGCGAAAGCGAGTCTAAAGGCATAGAAATTGAAGGCCAGTGGTTTATGAACGACAACCTGCGTTTGATCTTCAATTACGGCACTATTGACGTTGACAACAGCGCCTTCACGCTCGCTTGCGAACTGGTTGACGGCTGTGTCACCGCAACCGTCGGCGTACTTGATCCGCTGGGCACCCTGAGAAATTTGGGTGGGGGTTCTGACTCTCGGCAGCCGGAAGACAGCTTGTCGGTCAGTCTAGCTTATGACCAAGAAATGGCTGGCGGCTTTTTCGGTGCAAACATTGGTTTCAAGACTGTGGGTGATTTCCTGCTCGTCAATACGGGTGGTGGCGCCGATCAGCGACTCTACGAAGGGGGTTATTCTCAGATGGATGCTCGCATCAGCTACAACTTCGAAACCAGTGGCGGCGACCAATGGGCGATTACCGCATTTGGCAAGAACTTAACCGATGAAGAGTTCAAGGAACACGCCTTATTTTTAGGCGGCCCAACAACAGGCTTCCAGGGCTGGGGCGCACCCCGCACCTACGCACTCGAACTTGTCTGGTCCCGTTAAATTTAACCACGCAGAAAAAGCAGGCTTCGGCCTGCTTTTTTTTGACTAATAAAATGCCTTTAGCCACTGAGGCAACGCCTTAACATCCGTCTCACCCGAAAGATGGAGTACGACTCAGTAAAAAAATCAGCATTGACTGTTTTCAATGGTTTTCGATACTCTTGAAGCTCGAAGTCCACCGTCTTGCTGCGACTACCCTCATCATATCGTCAGCAGATTTTTAGGTCTCAAGCATTCTAGGAGTTCTCATGAGCATCACGACCCACAAAACGTTTTGTCGTTTCTGTCACGCCTATTGTGCGATCGAAGTCGATGTAGAAAATGACCAGCCGATCGCGGTCCGTGGCGATACCTCTGACCCAATGTATGGCGGTTACACCTGCATTAAAGGGCGACAATTACCAGAACAGTTCGCAACACCAAAACGCATCAGAGAGACCCTTAAACAGACGCCAAACGGAGAATTTCGACCTATTGCCACTGAACAAGCAATGGATGAAATTTCCGAAAAAATTAATCAGTTAATTAAAGATTATGGCCCACGGAGTGTTGCAACCTATGTAGGTTCTTATGGATACCAGAATTCGGCAGCGCTGCATGTTGCGAAAGCTTGGCATCAAAGTGTTGGATCTCCGTCGTATTATACGTCTGTCACAATTGACCAGCCCCACCGAAAAATCGCTCAGTCTCAGTTTGGCACTTGGGGCGGCGGTACCCATGCTTTCACTGGCGCCGATGTCTGCATGATGATTGGTAATAATCCTGTTGTCTCTCAATACACGCCCTTTGGAGGCCCGCCCCCTTTTAGTCCTTATGCTCGAATTCGGGATGAAATGAAACGCGGCATGAAACTCATTGTGGTTGATCCACGGAGAACGGAGGTTGCCAACAGAGCATCACTGCACTTGCAGGTTAACCCCGCAGAAGACCCTACTTTTTTGTCGGCCGTTATTCGTTGGATCTTGGTTGAGAATTTACACGATAAAGCATTTTGTGAGGCTCACGTTGATGATCTCGCTGGGTTACAAAAATTAGTTGAACCCTTCACCCCAAGCTATGCTGCGGCTCGTTGCGGTATAGAAGAGGCTGACTTAATCGAAGCGGCGCGACTGTTTGGCACCGCTAAGACGGGCGTAACGGTGAGTGGTACCGGCCCAAACATGTCACCACGAGCCATTCTTACAGAGCACCTCATTTGCTGTCTTAATACTCTCTGTGGTCGCGTGAATAAAGTTGGTGCCCGAGTACCCAATCCTGGGGTTCTGCAACCCAATCGCCCTCGGACAGCCGACGTCATTCCAGCAAACCCAGCCTATGGAAAGGGGCCTCGCTCGAGAATTAGAGGCCTTGGTGAAATTATTGGTGAAATGCCAACCGCAACACTCAATGACGAAATCCTAACCCCGGGAGAGGGCCAGATTAAGGCGCTCATCTGTCTGGGCGGCAACCCGGTCGTGGCTTTCCCGGATCAAGATAAAACCGTTCGTGCAATGAAACACCTCGAGCTCTTGGTTTGTGTCGATTTATACCAATCAGCCACCGCTAAACTGGCTGATTACGTTGTAGCCCCCACCCTAAGCCTAGAGCGTGATGATGTCACCATGTTGACCGACACTTGGTATGATCAACCCTATAGTCACTACACCAAAGCAATTCTGCCAAGGAACCCTGAGAGTCGCGAGGAGTGGGAGATCTATTGGGAACTTTCTCATCGCAGTGGTATGCCATTGAGTTTACCAGGAGGCGAGCTAGACCCCAGTCGGCGACCTTCTAAGTTTGAAGTCTTGCAACTCTTAACCCCGAATGCCCAAATCCCTTTAACCGAGATCGCAGCGGTAGGACATGGAAAAATCTTCGAGTCCGTTGAAGTACGGGTCGCACCTGGCGACTCAGAAATATCTGGACGATTTCAATTATTACCCGCTGATATCCCTCAGCAGCTAGCAGAAGTTGCCAGCGAGGATTATTGGCAATCCAAAGACATCCTTGATAACGGCAAAACCTATTCTCACCTCTTAATCAGCAGGAGGTTGAAGCACGTCTTTAATTCTTCGGGTCAACAGCTCGAGAGCTTGCGCAAAAAGGGCACGACTAACCCTGCCTATATGCATTCGGAGGATCTTGCTGCACTGGGCTTAAGCAGTGGTGATCTCATTGAGATCGCGTCTGCAGCCGGCACGCTATCGGGGGTCGTTGAAGCAGCCGATGACATAAAGCCCGGGGTGATTTCCATGGCTCACGCCTGGGGAGATTTACCCGATAATGGCGGTGAAGTGCGAAGCAAAGGCGCGAGTACCAATCGTCTTGTGGATGACGATAGAACCTATAACAAAATCACCGGGATGCCGCGTATGAGTGCTATCCCTGTTAATGTAAGGGCGATTCAGGAGGCAGTGGCTTAACATGGTTCAATTTGCAAAAACTATCGCCAAGGAACGGCCCGAGGAAATCGCACTCCGAGACCCAAGAGCTGCACTTACTTGGCTTGAGGTTGACGATATCCTCAACCGAGCCGCTAACGGTATCCGCATGAGCGATACTGGACCCGACCATCGTATTGCCGTATTCGCAGAGAACGGTGTCGAGACAGCGCTGGCAAATCTTGGTGGTTTGATCGGCGGGGCATCCGTGGTGCCAATCAATTTTCACCTAACCGCTGAGGAAGTGGCTTATATTCTTGAAGATTCTGGCGCCCAGATACTTTTTGTAGGCCCTGAGACCGCGGCCCGCGGTCTTGACGCTGCCGCTCAAGCAGGGGTTCCTCAGGTAATCGGCTGGCGCTGTGACTCCGAAAATCTAACTGATTGGCACAACTGGCTTGAAACCAACCCAGGCGATGAACCCGATACCACGATTCCGCCTAGGCCCAATTTACTGTACACGTCGGGCACGACTGGAAGACCTAAAGGCACGCACTTACCGCCCACGATGTTTGCCGGTGGTGACACTGTAAGCGCGCATTTAGAGAATCTAAAACAGAACCCCCTAGCAACGCTCGGACCGCATCTCGTGGTCGGCCCGATGTACCATACTGGACCTTTAAGTGGTGCTCGCTTGCTTGCCGCCGGCGCCCCTTCCGTCATCCTAACCAAATTCGACGCAGAAAATACGCTCCGAACCATCGAGACTTATGGCACGACTTCAACCATTATGGTGCCTACCCATTTTGTCAGATTACTCGCCCTCGATGAGGCAACCAAGTCGCGTTATGACGTATCCAGTATGATTCGTGTGAGCCATACCGGCGCGAAGTGCCCCGTCGATATTAAACGCGCCATGATCGAATGGTGGGGCCCGGTATTTACGGACGCTTACGGAGCCAGCGAGGTTGGCACAACCTGCATGATCACCTCAGAAGAATGGCTTGAGCACCCAGGATCGGTTGGCCGAAGCGTACCCCCCTTTACCGCCAAAATCCTCGATGACGATGGCAATGAGTGCGGGCCCAATGTAGAAGGCCGGCTTTACTTCGAGGATGCAACCGGTCGAGGGGTGGTTTATCACAATGACCCTGAAAAATCAGCAGCGGCTCACATAGCCCCGGGCGTCTTTACTTTGGGCGAGATCGCCTACATGGACGAAGACGGCTATGTTTACATTACCGATAGATTCAGCGATATGATTGTTTCAGGCGGGGTTAATATCTATCCAGCTGAAGCAGAACAGGTTCTCATCGACCACCCACAAATCTTAGATGTCGCCTGCATTGGTATTCCGCACCCTGAAATGGGAGAGGAACTCAAAGCCTTAGTCATTACCCGTCCCGAGGCAGATCAACCCGACGATCAGGAAATGATTGCGTTTTGTCGCTCTCGGCTGTCTCACTACAAATGTCCAAGAACCCTGGACTTCGTCACGGACTTGGGCAGAAACACGATGGGCAAGATCAACAAGCGCAAGTTGCGAGCACCCTTTTGGGAAGGACAGACCCATTGACCATACAACGTTTTCTATTCGTCCGTCATGGAGAGACCATTGCCAATCAGCAGCAGCTGGCCTATGGAATAACCGAATCACCGCTAAACAGCAAAGGCATTGCTCAAGCGCATTCAACCGGAGAGCGACTAGCAACTTGGACGTCTGACTATCACCGTATTCTTACAAGCCCTCTCGGACGTGCTCAAGAGACCGCCGCCATTATCAATGAATATCTTAAGTTACCTCTTGAGATTAATCCTGGGTTAATCGAATGTGACCTTGGCAGCTGGGAAGGCATCACCTATGAGTCGATGTTCAACTACCAATATGCGGCCAAATCGATTCAAGACGATCATTTTTGTGAGCATGGCGGAGAGAGTCCCGAAACGGTTTATAACCGCGTCTCCGATTGCCTAGAACAAATGAAATCTTGTTATCCAGATGAAAACTTAATTTTTGTCAGTCATGGCAGCGCAATCGCCCACGGTATGGCCGCCATCATGGGTACTCGCCCAAAATTTGGCTATCAATACTTAATGCATAATGGCGCGATCACTGAAGTCGCACTGCAACCAGAACCCGAGCTACTCATGCTTAATGATTTTAGTCATCTCCCAGAGGCGCTAAAGACGCCCAAGGACCGGCCTGACAATGTCCAGCGCGCCTGAATTTCCTCTAACGCTTGCGGACCTCGATGTCACCTGGCTGAACCGAATTTTATGTCCTCCGGGAGAGACTTTAGCGATCACAGATTTTCGCACAGAGGTCATCGGCATCGGCCAGGGGTTTATGGCCGACCTTGCAAGACTCTACTTAGATCACAACCACGCTGCACTACCCTCCCAATTGATCATTAAGTTTGCCTCGCACTACGAGGCCACTAGATTGCTGGCCGCTCGAATGAATTACTACGGTCGCGAGCTCGGTTTCTATGATGATTGCGCGAATTCTGCGGGCGTGCGGGTGCCTAAGATCTACCATCAATCTTTCGACCCCACCAGTCAGCATTTCGTGATGCTAATGGAGGATTTGCACCCCTCAGAGCCCACCGATCAAATCACAGGCAATAGTCTAGAAGAATCAAAAGCGGTCATGCTGGCCTTCGCTGACCTGCACGGGCGCTGGTGGAATGACCCGCAACTTAAACAGCTGTCTTGGACCGCACCGACCACCCATGTTCAGCCCATTGCAGAGAGTCTTAAACTCCTTAACGAGAGTATCGAAGAAGCCTCCGTTACCGGTCGATTTGATCGATACCCCTGTATCAAACATCTTCAACCTCTATTGCCGCCCCTATTCGCGATGGAACCGCCGCCGCCCGAGCCTTTCACCCTTGTTCACGGTGATCTGAGATCAGATAATATCTTCTTTAGCCCCGGACCCGAGGCGAGCGCTCTGCCGCAGCCTATTATTATCGATTGGCAAACCGCCGGCATCGGTCAACCGATGGTTGATATTACCCGTTGGTTAACCCAAAGTGTCTCAATCGAACTGCGCCAAGCCCATGAACAAACACTTCTCAAGGTTTACCATGATCGGCTTATAGAAAATGGCGTTAAGGGATATAGTTTTAAGAAAATGCGTCAAGAGTATGAACTCAACTTAATCGTCATGCTGTTGATGTTTTCTATGAGTATGAATGAAATCGATCAAAGCTCAGATCGTGCCGAGGCGTTATTTCACGCGATGTACAGTCGCCTAGATGCTGCGCTTGCTGACTGGCAAGTCGAGAAAACATTAAAAATATTGCCGCTCATGATTCCATTCATGAAAGTTGGCGTTTGGTTCAAATCAAAATTTAAAGGATTGTCCTCATGACCGATCAAGCCCTCAGTGACATTAACCCGCTGGATCCAAATATCCTTGCCTGTCCCCATGCGTTTAATCAGCGCCTGCGTGAGGAAGCGCCGGTCTATCTTTGCCCCCAGACAGGCGTGTATTTTGTTTCTGATTATCCAACCGTTGTCGAAATCGCCAAAAACGAGAAGCTTTTCTCCAACGAATTTTCAATGATCCAAGCCGGTGAAGCGCCTCCGAGAGATCTTGAAATGGAGGCAATTCTCAAAAAAGGCTATCGCCGTGTGGATACCATGCTGACCGCTGACCCACCTCGTCAGCGGCGTTATCGCGCTTTGTGCCAAAAACCCTTCTCTGCCAGCAGCGTCGCCAAACTTAGGCCATATATAGAGAATCTCGCCAACGAACTGATCGACGACATCATTGATGATGGCAAATGTAATTGGATGGATGCCTTCGCGGTTCCAATGCCAGTACGTATGATCGCCTATATTTTGGGAGTCCCACTATCAGATATGGCTTTATTCAAGGAGTGGTCCGACGCCAATGTTTATTCATTCTCGGCAGGCCAAACCCGCGAGGGCGCACTCAATGCAGCTCGGTTGGTCGTGGATTTTCAGCACTATTTTGCCGATAAGATTGAATCCAGAAAACATCAACCCACCGATGATGTCTTGTCCGATATCGTCAATTCATCCGCCGACGGCGAGCAGCCGATGGACATCGAGGAATGTTTGTCTGTGATCTCACAGCTACTGGTTGCCGGCAATGAAACCACCACCAGCACTTTCGCTGAGGGCATGCACCTACTCGCAACGCATCCAGAGCAAGTCAAGTTGGTTCAGGATGACCCGAGCTTAATCCCCAATATGGTCGAGGAGATGCTGCGATTATCCACTCCCACTGCGCAAATGTGGCGGATATGTAAGGAAGACACGCAGGTTGGTGGCGTGCTTATCCCTGCCGGGGCCACTATGATGATCAAGTTTGGGTCAGCCAATCGAGATGCCAATCAGTTTTCTGAACCGGACAGTTTTGATGTCACTCGAGACAATCTGAAAACTCAGATTGCTTTTGGACAAGGCGTCCATCACTGTTTGGGAGCGCCTCTAGCTAGGCAAGAACTCATTGTTGGCTTTGAAGTCATTCTCAAGCGGTTAACCAACTTTAGATTGCCTGAGGGCGAGGAGACGCTAAATTTCTTACCTAGCTTGCTGCTGCACCCGCCGGCCGATTTAAATCTCATCTTTGATGCAAGATAAGTCTAGCTTGCCAGGCACTTAAACAGCGCCCCAGGGCCTCAGCTTTATCTTGCATTAAATCAAACCAACATCCGGTCCCACAGTCAGGAGATTAAATTATGAGAGCAGCCGTATTTCATCAACCCGGTCAGCCCCTCACCATAGAGGACGTTCCAAAACCAACTATCTCGGACCGCGAAATGCTGGTTAAGGTCAGTCACTGCGGTATCTGCGGTACCGACATCCATGCCTCTAAGGAAGGTCCATTCATGGCGCCACCAGAAACCATTTTTGGTCATGAATTTACAGGTGAAATTATCGAGATTGGAGAAACCCTTAGGGACGGTGATTTTAAACTCGGTGACCGAGTGACTTCATTGCCTTTTATCGATGATAAAACTATCGGTTTAGGTGCAATTACTGGCGCCTACAGCGAATACGTCAAAGTCGGCTACGACCTAGTAGTCAAGTTGCCCGAGGAACTCAGCAACCGAGACGGCGCTCTTGTTGAACCGCTGGCAGTCGGACTGCATTCGGTCAAAATGGCTGGTAGTGTCGCTGGCAGGACGGTTCTCATTATTGGAGCAGGCCCGATTGGTCTTACCTGCGCCATCTGGTGTCGATTTTTTGGGGCCGCTAAAGTCATTCTCAGCGAGATGTCAGACGCGAGAATTGCAATGGCTAAGACCTTTGGCTTTAACGACTTCGTTGATCCCTCGGGTGATGTCACGGCCCAATGCGAGACATTGCTTAAAGGGCCCCCAGAAATCCAGTTTGAATGCGTCGGAAAAACCGGGCTCATGCAAGAGTGTATCGCCAGAGCACCCAAGCGCGGCCTCATTATGGGTATCGGCGTTTGCGATCATCCAGATACTATCGTGCCTCTAATGGCGTTCGGCAAAGAACTCACCATCCAGTGGGCGGTAGGCTACGACAAGGAAGATTTCGAATTTACCATCGATATGATGCTGGAAGGACGCATCTCCGCAACGGACATGATTACCGACATCGTCCCTCTCAGCGCAGTACCTGAAGTTTTCGAAGCACTCAAACAGCCCAGCACCCAGTGTAAAGTACTGATTGATCTCGATACTGACTAGCTTGACCGGCCGCCTGCGTCAGCAGGCGGCTACCTTTAAGGTGCGACCAGCAGTTTGCCCATATGACCACCGGAAAATAACAACGTTAAGGCTCGAGGGAACTGGTCAATACCGCTTTCTACCTGTTCAGGCAACTTGAGTTGCCCGGACAATACCCATTCGGTGATCGCCGCCTGAATCTCGGGATAATCCTCGGCAAACCGCATCACTGTGAACCCCAACATACTGGCATTCTTTTCGGGGATCTTCAGGTAATTTGTCGGACCTTGAACGTCTCCCGTGCGCTCGTACTGAGAAACCGCTCCACAAATTATCACCCGAGCCCGCTCGTTAATTTGGAGCAACACCGCATCGAGTATATCGCCCCCTACATTATCGAAAAATACATCAACACCATCGGGGGCAGCTTCAGCTAACTGATCGGCCAAATCAGGGGCTTTGTAGTCCACGGCAGCATCACAACCAATTTCGTTTAGAAGGTAATCCACCTTAGCAGCGCCGCCGGCAATACCAATCACTCGTGCGCCTAAATTTTTGGCAACCTGACAAGCACAAGAGCCCACGGCCCCAGCTGCAGCCGAAACCACGACGGTGTCATCCTTGCTAACTTGGGCCACTTTAACCATGCCTGCGTAAGCGGTCATTCCCGTTGCCAGACCTAAAACGCCGAGATAGCAGCGAGCGGGTAGTTCATCTTCATTGAGCTTTTGAAGCATAGCACCCGGTAGTTTCGCGTGAGTTTGAGCCCCCATGGGCCCAAAGACCGCGTCGCCTTGATTCAATCCCTCAAATCGGCTGTCGACGACGCGAGCTGTGCCCAGCGCCATAATCGGCTGACCTAGCCCTGCAGTACCATGAAAAGCTCCTTCATCGAAGGTTGTCCTAATGAAAGCATCTACAGATAGATGTTCAACCTCGAGCATAACTTCTCCAGGCTCTAGGGGCGCGATGGTTTCTTCAACGAGCACCATGTCGGATTCTGAAACCGCACCATCGGGTCTCTTTTGCAAGACAACTTTAGTATTTTTCATTAGGGTCCTCCTGAGACACGAATATTCTGACCGGTAATCCAAGCCGATGCCGGAGCCAATAAAAATAATGCCGCTGCACCCAAGTCTGTTGGGGTACCCAGCCTGCCTGCAGGCAGCTTTAACATTTTCTCCAGATTAGGCAGATCTTCATCTTTGAGTTTTAACGCTTGCATCATAATCTCTGTCGGAACTGCACCCGGCATAATGCAGTTAACCCGAATACGAGGACCGAGTTCCTGGGCAAAAGTCCGAGTTAACATGTTTACACCTGCCTTGGCCGCAGAATAATGGCCACTGCCCATAATGACGTCTTCAGCTGCAAGCGATGAGATATTCAAGATTCGGCCGGTTTCCATGGTTGCCGCTGCGATTCGGGTACATTCCCAAACAGCGGTTAAATTCAGATTTAAAGTTCTGTCCCATTCAGCTCGGTCTAACTTGTGAAGCGCGCGCTGAACACTCGAACCACCAGCGTTATTAACCCACATATGCAAACCGCCGAAGGTGTTCACCGCGAAATCAGCCAAGGCTTGTACCGCATCGTTGTCAGTAACGTCTGTGGCGAATGCAGCTGCGCTGCCTCCAGCAGCGTTGATCTCGCCGGCTACCCGTTCAATTTCCTCCTGACGTCGTGCTGCGCAAACCACATGAGCACCGGCGCTTGCTAACACTTTGGCAATGCCCTCACCAATTCCCCGGCCAGCGCCAGTGACGACCGCGGTTTCACCACTCAAATCAAATAGATCTTGTAACATGAATGCCCCTTTTTTTACCTGCTTGAAAACCGTCAAGGTTGCCGGTTTAATGGATCATGAGTCAAGTGCAACCTTATTTAACGTCGTCTAAAGCCAGAGGAATCATGTCGAAAGATCAACTTATTGAAGTCGCCAAACAAAATCTCGCGCATGCCCAAGCTGGTACTATTCAGCAAACTCCCGACTTTCTCAAAGTGCCTGCAGAGCACTACTACGCAACGGAACGCTGGCAAGCGGAAATGGATAAAATTTTCAAACGCGTGCCGCTGCTACTCGCGACGACTGCGGAGATGCCCAATCCGGGTGATTACAAAGCCATGGATGCGGCGGGCACGCCGGTCCTACTCAGCCGGACACCAAGTGGTGAAGTACAGGCATTTTTTAATATGTGTAGCCACCGGGGCGCGCAGATCATGCCAGAAGGCGTCGGCAATACCCATCGATTCACCTGCCCCTATCATGCTTGGACCTATAATTTACAAGGGGATCTGACCGCCATTTATGCCAATAAAGATTTTGGGGATCTCGATAAAACATGCCATAGCCTAACCCCATTGCCCTGCCTAGAACGGGCAGGCTTGATCTGGGTAACGCTTAATCAAAATAGCACCCTACCGATCGAAACATTTCTTTCCGGTTATGACGCGCTTTTGGCGCACTTTAACTTTGAAGGTTGGCACCATTTTGCTAGTCAAACGGTTGAGGGGCCTAACTGGAAAATCGCCTATGACGGTTACATGGACCTATATCATTTGCCTATTTTACATAAGGACACTTTTGGGCCTGACTACCCAAACCGAGCGAACTATTATAACTGGGGGCCTCATCAGCGTGTTGCGGGGCCTGACCCAAGGCTTGCAGAATACCAAGATCATGCACCTGAGGACTGGCCTATCGGCCCTCTCATGGCCGGAGTCTGGACCATCTTTCCACACATCTCTATTGCCAGTTTCGAGGGAGGTGGGCGTAGCGTTATGCTCTCTCAGCTTTTTCCTGGCACTACTCCCGGCACTTCAATTACGACCCAGCACTACCTCATGGAAAATACGCCAGACGAGGCGGCGGCAGCGGCAGCAAAGGAGCAATTCAAATTTTTAAAATACGTTGTCCAAGAAGAAGATTATGCGACGGGCCTTAAACAGCAGAAAGCCCTCGAGTCCGGTGGCAAATCACATGTGATTTTTGGTAAGAACGAGGGTGGCGGACACCACTTTCATGCTTGGGTTGACCTGCTGCTAAATACAAAAGACGACGACCTTGCCAAGGTGTTTGAGCAATACCGCTCAACGCATTTTGGCCTAACAACTGGAGATTAACCCTTGGAGAAAGCAGAAAATCACGAAGCCGTATCTGTCTATCGACTCGATCCAGAGGATCAAGAAGCGTTGCTGCTCGAACAGAAAGAATGCGTATTGAATTGGTGCACTCAAGATGAATGGCCTATGGGAGTCATCCACTCTTATATTTACCGCAAAGGTAGCATCTGGATTACCGCAGGCGCTCACCGACATCGGGTGTCTGCGCTCCGTCGGAACCCCAAATCATCGGTCGTTATTACCTCTAAAGGTACATCGCTGCAGGCGGGGAAATCGATCACCATCAAGGGTCGCGCAGTGATCCACGAGAGCCCAGAGATCAAAGCTTGGTTCTACCCAGAGTTGGCCAACGCTTTGAGGTCAACGCCAGAAGAAGTTGCCGCATTTGAATCAATGCTGGACTCACCCCTTCGGATCATCATTGAAGTTACGCCTGAGAAGTGGATTACCTACGATGGTGCAAAAATGCGCGACCACGCCCAAGGCACCCTTGATCCAGCACGATTATCGAAACCGCTTGAGTCCGATGCGGTCCGCCTTCAAAGAGAGCGTCAACGCAGGAATCTGAACGATGAGTGAGTTCATACACATTCTCGTTGATGAACCGCTTCCTACGGTCAGCAGGATTACCCTCAACCGCCCAGAATCCAGGAATGCCTTGAATAACGTTCTTCGTACTGAACTGTACAGTCAACTCGAAGCCAACGATCGCGACCCTGATATCAAAGTCACCGTCATTCGGGGCGCTGGCAAAGCCTTTTGCGCTGGCTATGATCTTAAAGCCAACAACCGTAAAGATCAGCCTTTCCATACCGCACCGGGGGATGGCAACTGGGCAAGGCATGTTGTTGACGGCTTCTTTAGGGTGTGGGACTTAGCTAAACCTGTGATCGCTCAGGTCCATGGGTACTGTCTCGCTGGTGGGACGGAGTTGGCAACTTCCTGTGATCTTGTCTACGTCGCTGAGGACGCCAAAATAGGTTACCCCGTGGTCCGCTCCATGAGCCCGCCTGATAACCAGTTTTTTCCGCATTTGCTCGGACTTCGTAACGCGATGGAGATGATGCTCACTGGCGATGCGATTTCCGGCGTTGAAGCTGCTGAACAAGGTTTTGCTAATCGCGCTTTTCCGATCGAAGATCTTGAATCTAAGGTGCTAGAAATTGCCGCACGAATCGCTCAGGTACCAACTGACTTACAACAGATGAACAAGCGTGCGGTGCACCGACAAATGGAACTTATGGGTATCAGGGCCGCAATTCGTTCAGGGACTGAGATCCAAGCTTTAGCTTTCCATACAGAAAGCACTCAAAAGCATTTCAAGGAACTTGCCGCAGGACTTACTGAAGCCTTAACCTCCCGAGACCAAAAATTCGGTGATTACCGCACCCAAGAGGATTCATGAGCGGTCCTTTATCTGACCTTACGATTGTCGATTTAACCAGTGTCATCTCTGGGCCTATGGCGACCGCCATTCTTGCGGATCAAGGGGCCCGAGTCATTAAAGTCGAGAATCCAAGAGGTGATAGCATGCGCATGGGCGGCGCGCTCAATCATGGCGCCTCAAGTTTATTCAATGCCCTCAATCGCAACAAAGATGCCATCGTCTTAGATCTTCAAACCCAAGGCGGTGTCGCAGCACTGTGCAAGCTCGTGAAAGAGGCCGATATGCTTGTTCAAAATTATCGGCCTGGGGTTATGACCCGCTTGGGCATTGGTTATGAGTCACTTAAAACCATAAACCCCGCACTGATCTACGGCTCAATCAACGGTGTTGGGGCAACCGGACCTTATGTTGAACGACGGGTTTATGACCCAGTGATTCAAGCCTATGCTGGCTTTACGCACGCTCAGACCCTTGACGGCAATCCAGGCCTTATAAAAATGATGGTCTGTGACAAGATCACAGCGCTGACCGCGGCCCAAGCGCTGTCAGCAGCCTATATCGAGCGTCTAAAAACCGGACAAGGGCAACATGTTGAGATTTCGATGCTCGAAGCCTGTCTTTACTTCATTTGGCCAGACAGATTCTTCGCCGAGAGTTTTGTCGAGCCACCCGAATTCCCAGGTGTTGATATCACAACGATGTACAGAACCCTTGCAACTCAGGACGGGTATATGACCCTCATCTGTGTGCAATTGGACGAATTTCAAGGTCTGTGCCGAGCTTTGGAAAGAACCGATTGGTTGAGCGATGCTCGATTCTCTGACCTACCCTCTCTTTACATGAACTTCTCAGCGCTTGTAGATGACATCGCCCAGGAAGTTAAGAAATGGCCAACCTCCGTGCTGAGTCAACGATTTGCCGTCGAAGATGTCCCTCATGGCATCCATTTGTCTCCAGCAGAAATCCTTGAAGACCCCCAAGTCCTCGCCAGTAACATCATTGAGGTGATAGATCACCCTAAGGGTGGTGCTATGCGCTTGGTGACTCGTAATGCCCGCTTTGGGAATCATTCAGCACCCGCTTCTCGCCCGGCAAGAGCCTTAGGAGAAGACAATTCGGACGTTTTCAACGCTTTCGACATCGATAAATCGCCACTGTAAGGCGGGACGAAGTGGTTTTGGCTATAACCTTGGCAAGGTTATAGCCTTCTTTCAGGGATTCACCCATCGGGCTGAGTTTTGGTCCAGACCTAAAAGGACCCGCGCCCATCCGCTAGCTTTTTCTTTGAGCCTGAGACCGAATGATCTCTGCACCTTTGGGATCAACTGCCATACCATGAACCTGCTGATTGTTTGCATGGCCGAGCTGTTGCAACGACATCGCCGCTTGAAGCGCTGTCCATAACCCTTGGCTATCCTGCATCTGATTGACAGACTGCTTCGCCAGCTTCAATCCGAAGCTTGGCCGCTGGGCAATATGGGTTGCCATTTCTCGTGTGAAGGCAGTCAACTCATCCCTTGGGACCACGTGGTTAACCATACCGAGCTGCTTGGCTTCTTCGGCTGACAAAGCTTCACCGGTAAACAACATCTCCTTGGCTTTTCGTACACCCACTTCCCATGGATGGGCAAAATACTCAACACCATTAACGCCGAAAGCCACCACCGGATCGGAGAAACTGGCGTCATCACTGGCAATAATAAGATCTGCAATCCAGATCAACATCAGACCACCAGCGATAACTTTACCTTGGACTTCCGCAATGACCGGCTTAGGAATGTTACGCCAGCGCCAGCACATCCCTAAGTAAATTTCTTCCTCCACCGCCATCGACCCCTCCGAGCCGGGTAGATCAAAGCCGCTCCAAGTGCCTACTGTCTCAAATTCAGATAATTTAGCTCGGTCACGCAAATCATGACCGGAAGAGAAATGCTTTCCGTCAGCGGCCAAGACAATCACATTGACCTCATTATCCTGGGCGGCGAGGTCAAACGCGGTGTTGAGCTCATAGGTCATCTCTCGGTTTTGCGCATTCCTCGCTTCATCGCGGCTGATGACGATGCGTGCAACGCCATCTTTAACCGGTTCGTATCGTATCGTGTTAAATTCCTGACTCATGGTTTCCCCTTCTTACAATGCTGATCTAAGCCTGTGACCCTAGCACTAACCTAAACCGTCTTTTTTTGCCCTAAGGACTCCATCCTAATCATCAATAGCGCCGTACACAATATTCTTGATCTGGCCTCGAAAATTAAATGTCGATGACGGCATGAGTTGCGTCATAAATAAAATCACGAGATCTTCTCTCGGGTCCACAGAGAAAATCGTCGAGGCCGCCCCGCCCCAGTAAAAATCATCTACCCCAATCTGACCAGATGCAACCTCATTCAAATTCATCGCAAAACCCAATCCAAATCCTATTCCCTCATAAGCGGTTTCTGAAAAACTACCGATCGCCATCTGAGTGAGGTCTCGGCCTTGCCGCAAATGATTTTGCCTCATGAGACCAAGCGTTCGCCGACTGACGATACGTTCACCCTCTAATTGCCCATCCTGCAGCAACATTTGACAAAAATTAAAATAATCTTTTGTGGTACTAACTAAACCACCGCCCCCAGATTCAAAGGTTGGTGGCTCAAGATAGGTCGAGGTTTCAGCCGCATCGATTCTCTGTAGCGTCTTATCCGACTGACGTTCGTAGTTCGACGCCAGTCGAAACACTTTTTCTGTTGGCACATAAAAGCCCGTGTCGATCATCCCCAAGGGCTCGAACACATACGTTTTTAAATAGTCACCAAAAGCCATCCCCGATAGGGCCTCGACAAGATAGCCACACACATCAGTAGCATAGGAGTACAGCCAGGCTTGGCCAGGATGATAATAAAGCGGTATCTCAGCAAGCACTTCCACAAAAGAAGCCAGATGACTCTGCCGCCGATCGTTCAAACCAGCCGCCGCATATAACTTATCTACAGGATGGTTACCATTTCCGTACGACAGACCGGCTGTGTGACTGAGGATCTGACGAAAGGTGATTTCTGACGTTGCCGGCTCAACCTGAAGCTCACCATGATCTGACAAACCCAAAAACACATTGGGCCGACGCCAACCAGGTATCACTCTAGAGATGGGGTCGTTGAGCTGAAATAAGCCCCGCTCGTAGAGCTGCATGAGCGCGATCGACGTGATGGGTTTGGTCATCGAATAGATGCGGAACAGGGTGTCGTCTTCAATGGGTCTTCGATCCGCTAAATCAGCAAACCCTAAGGATCTGAAATACGCGATTTTGCCTCGACGTGCCACAAGCACCTGGCAACCGGCTATCTTCTCGGGCTGTAAATACTGATTTTCGAGATGCGCCGTTAAGCGCTCCAGGCGCTGCGCTGACATGCCCGCCGCCTTTGGATCGATATCCAAATCAACTCTCCTTTCTGTTTAACGTAGCTCGCAATTTGCAATAGCCTATCTTGCCATTGACAGGGGAAGCGTTGGGCATTTTCAAGCACCCGATCAAGACTTGGGTAAAACACCACTTTTTCGCTAAACTATCCAGACTGACCTTACTTTTTTGCACAGCTGGACTTCCTGGTCGCAACCTTGGTTTAAGATAGGGTTAACGCTTACACCGTGCCCTGGAAACAGCCTAAGACGCGGATTCGCCTATGATTTTAGTGAGCAAAACATACCTAAGCCGCGCGAATAGTCCGTTCAAAGCGACCGATCTTGAGGCATTACTTCAAACCTGCCGAGCCAACAATACTACCGTCAATGTGACAGGCGCGTTACTCCATCATAACCAATATTTTTTACAACTCATCGAAGGTGAGGAACAACAGGTCGGCCATATTTACCGCCGCATAGAACAAGATCCAAGACACGAGATTCTCAGCATTTTGTTCGAGGATGAAATCAGCGCGCGTTTTTTTCCGGATTGGTCCATGGGTTATCGTGAAGCCGAAACGATTCATTCTGACGCTCTTAATCGTATTTTAGAGTCTGCGAAAATGGCAGGCGAACGATTTCCCATCAGCGATTTCCTCTTGATGTTCGGCAATGAGGACTAAGTATTTCCTACCCGACGCGAAGGCGCCCTCTAGGCTTAAAGCCAAGGGCAAGTGGCACCTTTAAGCGAGGACGACCTCGTAAGCAGCGCCTGAGCGCGTTCCCTACTGCGAACTACCTCTATCATCGCTAACCTATTTGACCAAACCCATCAGGCGCCACGTCGCCAGCCGACACACTATTGCTCACGGGATCAGGGCCAGCACATCCCCCAAGGGTCCCCAAGTTAAAACAGCAAATCGATTTACTGTTGCGCCGCACAACGGGGCTTACTTTGTTAATCCTGACTCGAGGCCTTAATGGTATGATCCTATCTACTTACCGATCCGATATTTACGACGCTACTATGACCACGCCCACATCCCAGCCTTAGTTTCTGGCCTCGCTCCCAGCGGTGAGGCCTATAGAAATTGCGACTGATCAAGTCCGTCAAGCTTTTCGCCCATTGACGCGAGGCTCGGGTAAGCCTCAGCATCCCTTGGCCTAGCAACAATCTGAATGCTTATTAGCCAGGCAATGGCTCCGCGTCCCATTTGCTGCACTGACACCAACGAGCTCCTCGTCAGCTGCCAAACCGATACCGTAACTTCACAACTAAGCTACTCACCACAGGGTCTTGAAACCCTTTGCTTAGCAGCTCACTAAACTCATCAGGCGCTGAAGCAGGTAATTGATTACCTCGATTGTAGACAACATAGAAATCGGTCAGAGGCGCAATCTCCCAGCGATATCGAATTTGGGTGGTCAACAGGCTAACCGTAAAGTCTCTCGGAGGCATCTCGGTTATTTGCCGAACCAAAGGTCCATCTCCTAAAGGCACAACGTAGGAAGATTGCTCATAGGCTTTGACACCGGCCCACTGAAAACTCAATTTCAATTGATGATTCGCCGCCATAAACCAATTAAGATCAAAACCAGGTTGTAAATCGGTACCGTTAAAGGCACCAAACGATCGCCCCCCTTGATAAACAAGCCAACCTTTGCGCCGCTTGTAGGCAAGATCTGCATCAAAATATAAGCTATCTGAAATTCTCGCAGTCACACCCAGCGAGGCCTTCAGCGTCCAATCGCCCAGATCCTCTTGCAGCCCTCCGAAACTGCTAGAGACACTAAAAGTTCGACTCGCGTCGGTGGACCACAGCAGATTTAACCAAATCCTATCGTCGGACTGATAAGCGCCGTTACCGCGGCTATTGCGGTCTTCATACCGCTTGGGCAAATAGCCAACAGCCGTTCGAAGTGTATTGCGCCCCTTGAGTACCAGCGTATTTCGCCAATACATGCCTTGGTCAACCACTTGCCCATCACTCACGTTTTCCTGATGCTGCACCACTAAAGTACCACGACGAGATTGGATCCACCGACCAGGCTTGGGATAGGCATAACTTAAAATGTAACGTGCGCCCCGATAGTTATTTCTGCGCAAAAACCCCAGATCATTAATATTAATGTTGGTATCAAAATACTCGTATTCTAATTTATGCTGAAACACTGAGCTTGGTGCATATCGGAAATCTAAGATGCCGCCCCGTCCAGTTATACCCGCGCGATCACTTTCTATGAGCTGCAAATCCGCGCCGAAGAGACCGCTACCTAGGCCATAATGCATATCGATGCCCTGCACAGAGGCGTTGTAAAGCGGCCCTTCGACGTCAGTCCCCAAGAACCCAACGCCCCATCGATGCTCACCGGATCGTTCGTAAAGCAAACGCATCACCGTAAAATCGCGCCCCGGCGTATTAATCTCCTTGATCGCCGGGTCAAGTCCCTTGGCTCGCCAAGACACATCGTCCTCGATTGCGGATAACACTCCATACCTGAAGCCGCCACTACCCCCAGTAAGCTTTACCGCACCCAACAGATTCGTTGGCAAATCTCGCTCGCCTCGATCGGGCACCAATCCATTAGGAACTGATACTTGATTTGCTGTACCACCAATCCGACGAGTATTAATTAGACTAATTGGTGCTGGCAGGAAGTCTGTAACAAACACCCTGCGTGAGGTCGTCGCAAAATTTTCGTTGGTGGTCTCTCTTAAAGCATTACCAGAATTCGCTCGAGGGGTTGTTTCGAACACCTCACTACCCTCAAGAAAAAACAATCGTTTTTCAGGAAAGAAGGTCTCGAGCGCAGTCAGGTTTAATACGACATCGTCGGCTTCTACCGAACCAAAATCTGGATTAACCGTCGCATTCATTGCGAGCAATGCACTCGGCTGCCAAGTGATATCAACCCCGGCACGCGCGTCATTGTCCTCTCGAGCTTGATCTAAAGTCCCGGACAGGAACGGAATGAGACTCCACTGACTTCTGGGTTCAACGCCTTGGACCTTAAAAGCATTCAGTGCAGACACAAACTGAGGCGAAGAATAAGCATGCCCCGGCCATTGATAACGCTCATTTGAACTTGATACCTGACGGCTAGCAGCAAACCCTATGGTTCTCACGTCCTCCGCCTCCGGAAGATTCATCATTGACCAAGGTAGATACATCTCAACGCTCCAACCATCGGCCAGGGTTGCGGTCTTGCCTTGCCATGGTCCATCCCAATCGTTGGTATAGCGTCTTTCCGGTAGAACTTTGCCATCCATCACAGGATCGCCCAGAGCAACGATAAACCAATAAGCAAAAAGTCCTTGGCCCGTTGTGTCTAATGTAAATCCAAAGGTATCTCGATCGATAAACTGATCACGAGGGGTCAATCGCCGAACCAAGGTCTCTTTCGGCTGTCTCATGACAGCCGATACGTAAAAGCCCTTCTCCGTCGCAAACATTCTTATCTCAGTGGGAAATTCACCCGGTTCACCGGTCCCTGGTACCGCGACAATCATATTATTGTAAGTTGGTAACTTTCCCCAAATTAGCTCATCCACCTGGCCATCAATCTGAAGCCCAACCTCAGCGTCTTCGAAGGTTTGCAAGCTAATCTCGTGCATGGGTATGTTGTCCAGATACCCGATAACCTTTTGCGTCCCTGGCTCTGCGTTTGTCGATGCGATTACGCACAGCGAGGCTATTAGCCGGCTGGCCAATAGGCCGAAGCTTGCAGCTGCATTCTTCATACTTTTATTCCCCTTATGATTAATCATGAGCCTTCTCACTAGCGACGTCTACCGTGCAATGATGGTCGATAAGTTTAGGGAATGAGCCCGAAGGCAATCATGAGGGCCGTTGCTCTTAAGCACTTAAACATGCTTGAATCCTCATTGGGGGTGGTTATGAGTCTCACAGAATGGTCTTGGGTATTTCTGGTGCTCTACATCAGCGCAATGATTGGCATCGGCTTTTATGCTCAGCGTCAAATCAAACATGCTGATGATTTTGCGACAGCAAGAGGCGCCTACGGCCCCTTTTTTTTAGCCCTGGCCTTTGCCGCCTCCACCGCCAGCGGTGCGACCTTTTTGGGCAGCCCTGCGCTCAGCTATGAATGGGGATTGGCAGCGAATTGGGGTAATTTTCTGTATCCCATTGGCGTCTATGTTGGCATCTTGATTTCGATGCGATTGATTGCCACCTCAGGCAATCGCTTTGGTAATCGATCCATTCCCGAATACCTTGGCGACCGGTATCAGTCCGAATTTATGCGACTGGCTGTCTCGCTGTTATCCCTCGTTCTATTTTTTTACCTTGCCGGCCAACTGGTCTCAGGGGTGGTCATGTTTGAAATCATGCTTGGTCTCGACGCCGACTGGGCACTGGTCATTACCACCATCGTGTTGCTTGTTTACGTTGTATTAGGTGGCGCTCATGCGGACATTTTAACCGACGGCGCACAAGGCGCTCTGATGCTAGTGTTAGCGCTCGTAGTGATTGTACTCACGGTCGTGGGTTATGGCGTTGATGGCGGCTTTTCGGGCATGATCGAGAACCTATCAGCTCAAGACCCTGCTCTAACAACCGCTCTGAATGCCAATACGCCGCTCTATCACTCTTGGTGGTCAATCTTTGTAATCGCTTTTGCACACATGCCCTTAGGACTACTGCCCCATCTGGGGAATAAACTCTGGGCATTAGACTCAACGAAAGATCGCTTTCAATTCGTCAAACTAGCCGCCCTGTTTGGACTCACCCTCGGCATGCTAGGTCTTGGTGGTTTGTTGGCAAGAGCCTATTTTGGTGATGCTCTATATGCCGATGGCGCGAACCCGAATCAAGCGCTACCGCTGGTCTTCATTGAAATCTTTCCAACCTGGTTGGCAGCCCTAGTCGGTATTGGCGTTCTTTCTGCCGTTATGAGTACGGCCGATGGCTTAGTGGTTTCTTCCTCACAAATTATTGCCAATGATATCTACCGAAGAACCCTTGCACCCTGGTTGCATCCTGACCTCGACCCAGAGCACTTAGATCAACGAATTTTAATGATTTCGAGGGTTTCAACGGTCGTGGTGCTGATCATCTGCATGGTGATGGCCTGGTTTTTAATGGACATTAATGTCAGCTTAATTGTATGGATCGGCGTTGGCGGCATGATGGCAGCATTTGCCGGGCCACTGGTGGTTGGTGCCTTATGGCGAGGGGTCACCTTTGCGGGCGCTGTATCGGGGTTACTCGCAGGATTTGGGGTGTTTATTGTCGCCCACGCTCAATTGGTGAATCCTGAGTGGTTTTCAAATCAGTGGTTATTGACAGCTGCCGAGTGGCTCTATCGAGAAGGCCCGAATCCTTATTCTTGCGCGGTGATCGGCGAGATTGCCTCGGTTATTGCCACCGTATTCGTGTCGAAACTCACGCAACCGCTGCCTCAAACCCATCTCGATGAAATGTTCGGCGCCGCGAAAGCGCCTTAAAAAAGCCGCCCGCCACCTAAACGCTATTCAGTTCTGTTTAGGCCTTAGATCATGAGAAAACGCCATAGTGAAAAGGTTGAGCTGTCCAACCGACCACCAGCGGTTGCGTTCATCGCTCGAGCGGGGCATCATCGAAACAAATTTTTTATCTGTTTCTTATGACTCAAACTTTTGACGCGTTGTCTGAGCAAGCCTTACAGGACTATCGACTCGCAGGAACCGAGCGGGCACTGAAACTAGACAATCGTGGCCCCATCCAATTTGATGAGACCGGCAGACTCGATCAAACTTTCATGGCATCCTATTTAGCCCACGGCTTTTATGTTTTTGAAAACGTGCTAGATAGCCACGAACTAGCCGACATTGAAGCGGACATGGCCGACCTTCAAAACAGAGCTCCGTCTGGCCCTAAGTCCTTAACCGATATTCATGGACGACCAGCCCTGGGAGCAGAGCTTAAAGGCAAGAACTTTGGTTGGGTCGCTCCTTTGAGTGATCCGGTGGGAGGGACAGAAAGAAACGATGGTCGGCATCCCGTTAAGATGCACGAACCCGTTGTACCCACTGATGCGCCGAAACATGTCCTGCAAATCGTGCTGGGATCCTTGCAGTTCTCCGATGCTTGCCTGAGGCTGTATGGTCACCCCGGATTGCTAGCGGTGGCAGAGGCCGTTAACGGTCCTGATTTTGCTCCCTTCAATGAGGCCATCTGGATCAAGCAACCTCGATTCGGCGGGTCGGTTGCATGGCATCAAGATGGCACCACCCAGTGGGATCGCCCAGATTTTGACTCTGGCACCCATGGTTTCAATTTCATGGCACAACTTTACGGTTGCGACGCAGATAATGGCCTGTGGATTTTACCAGGATCTCACGGCGGCAAGGCAGATATCAAAGCGTTAGTGGCGGATTCCGGATCGGATCGTTTGAATGATGCGGTTCCGCTTATTTGCAAGCCAGGCGATGTCGCGATTTGTAATCGTCAAGCCGTGCACGGCAGTTTTGCCAATACATCAGTTAAGCCTCGAGTGACGATTAACTTTGGTTTCCATCGTCGACAATCGGTACTCGGCGCAAAGGGCAACGGCATACATAGCGCCTCTGAGGTCTATGATGAAGCGCGAATATTTAAACGATCAAAAGTGATCGGCTACGCAATTTCTGCCCGTGTAAAGCGCAGACCAGAGGAGGAGCCGTATGCTTACCAACCCCTTAGGGCGCACAAATTTGAGTGGAACGAAGCCGCACGCGCTAACCTTCAAGATTACAACCTACTAGACCTTGGCATTTAGGGCGGCTACCTTAATCGTCCCATCCAGTGCAGAAACAGTGTCTAAAGGTAGCTGTTTACGCCGCTAATCTGCGGTTGGCACTTTGCCATTTGTGATACGATCCCGGCATACCAGTCGCTAATGTAATCCAGCCGCTCATGACCATAAAGACGCTTCAACTCGAACCTTTAACCGCATCAGCCTTTGAACCTTTCGGTGATGTCATCGCTTTGGATCTTAATCGCACACCCGTCTCAATTAATGCGGGTAATACTCAACGATTTGGTGGACTTGCCGACTTGTGTTTATCGGCGCCAGGTTTATCACCCGACCTTAGTATCTTTCGCAGCAAAGGCTGGCAATTACCCCTCAACATCACAGCATTAGAGCGTCATCCTCACACAAGTCAGGCGTTTATCCCGCTGGACGATACTCGTTTCATCATTGCAGTTGCGCCCCCTGGTGAACTTTCAGAGACTGATATTTGCGCTTTTCTGTCATCTCCTGGACAAGGCATCAACTATAAACCGGGGACTTGGCATCATTACCACTTGGCGTTTGAACAGCAAGGCGACGTGCTTGTCATTGATGCCCAAGGAACGACGCCAAACTGCGATGAAGTCTTGCTTTCCCAGCCTATCAGCCTATGTCGTTAGAACACCTAGAATCCTTTTTAATTGCTTATAGCGACTCTGCATTCACCAACCCTCATGAGGTTGCGCTTGACCGAGCGCCACCGGATCGAGCAGGCCAATTTACCCACATGGGTGCACAGTACTGGGGCTTTGAAACCAGTCGACACATTGCCACATCAATAGACGTTGCCAATCAGCGCTTTAGTTTCGACCCCAAAGCGCATCACTATCTAAAACTCGGACTCACCGCGCGCGCGCAGGTTGCTGAGATACACATTGATACGACCTGGTTTACCGGCAATCACGTTCCATCCGTATCGGTCATATTAGAAGACGGCGAATCGAGCGTTGAGGTGCTGACCAAAGTGTCATTATCTCCAGACCAAAGCCATAAGTTTCAGATCTCACCTACCTATGCAGAGCGTTGCCTCGTCCTATGTCATCAGGAAGGCGGCATTGCGCGGGTGGCACTTATGGGGACTCCCGGACAGTGGTCTGAGCGACATAACCTCCTTGAGGATGCAGACATCTCCTTTGTGTCCAACGATCATTATGGACACCCAAGGGACGCCGTCCGTGGCAAGCGGCTCGAACAACATATGAAGGGCTGGGAGTCCGCTCGAAGCGGTTTTGGAGAGCAAGCGGTTTTCAGTTTTCCGTCCCCGATCGAAATACGCCAATTCGTGGTTGATACCTATCTGCACCGATTGAACGCACCTTTATCTTGCCACCTTTTTGGTTTGACCGACACACACAACCTTGTGGAGGTCATAAATCACAAACCCCGGTGGGCACTCAAAGCAGCATCTGGACAGCTAACGCTTCCTGAAGACTTTCAGGACTATATGTCAAACCAGCGCTACCTCGACGACGGCCTAGGCGACCAAGCATTCACCATTGAATTACATAACCCAGCGCCGGGCATCTGGTTGCCTCTGCTGCCTTTTGCGCCCTTGTACCCAGATCGATATCATATTTTTGAGCACTTCGAACTGACCTCACCTGTCAGACATCTGCTATTTCTACATTATCCTAATGGCGGCATCCACGGTCTTAAGGTACACGGTGATTACCAAATCTGATCGATAAGTTGTTTTTTTCGGGCGTCAGGCAAGAAGCTGCTCTTTATGGCGTTATCAAGGAGTTGCCGAAACTGCTCTTCAGTAAAATGATGCGCTTGATAGACTGCCCAGAAATTATCGACTAGATAGCCGCCAAAATAGGCCGGATCGTCAGAATTAACAGTGACATTAAGTCCTTGTGATAGAAGCGATAGCAGCGGATGAGCTGCCATATCTGCAAAGACGCAAAGCTTAACATTCGATAAGGGACAGACCGTTAGCGGGACACGCGCTTGTGCGAGCCGCAGCCGCAAATCTGAATCTTGAATACACTGAACGCCATGATCTATTCGAACGACCTTAAGGGTGTCCAATGCATCCTTGATCATCTCAGGACCACCCTCTTCGCCGGCATGTGCAACCAACTGATAGCCTTCGCGGGCCGCCTCGGCGAAGGCGCGTTGAAATTTACTGGGAGGATGACCCATTTCAGCACTGTCTAGACCGATCGCTGTTATCTGATCTTTAAAAGGCGCTGCCAACAATAAGGTATCGATCGCCTCGGCTTCCGGCAAATCCCTCAAAAAACACATGATCAAGTAGGTGCTAATGCCGAATTTTTGTTCCGCGTCTGCTATCGCACGCTGAAAACCTGGCATAAAAATCTCGAACCCAATCCCTCGAGCTAAATGCGTTTGCGGATCGAACATGACTTCGCAATGGACAATATGGTCCTGAGAGGCCTTTGTCAGGTACTGCATCATCAATTCATAGAAATCTGCCTCTGTGACCAGCACACTGGCACCCAGGTAATAAAGGTCTAAGAAACTCTGGAGGTCTTCGAATTGATATGCCGCTTTGACTTCTGCAAGATTCTTGTATGGCAGTGGAACTTGATTGCGCTCAGCAAGTTCCAACATTAGGCTTGGTTCTAGGGTGCCCTCAATATGAAGATGCAGCTCAACTTTTGGTAAACGCTCAATCAGCGATCTCACGGCGCCACACCTTCAGCGTTACCCGGCAATCGATCCTTGTACTGAGACCAATCAGCAATCAGCGCATCAACCACTTTAGATCCAACTTGATAGGCTGATTCTACCGCTAAGGCGAGCCCAGAATAGCCTTTGTTTTCTGCAAGCAAGTTATCGGCTGCACTAACCCCGGGTGGCGGTACGGTATAGTTACTGGCAGTACGAAGCACTAGTAATCGAGACACATCCACACGACCAATCCGGTCTAACCAACTTAGCGATAAATAAGTTCCCGTGTCTTCCATCGCAGAGGAGACAAATTCGCCCTGCCCTTGGGTCCAATAGTTAACCCACTGATTCGCCCAGTCGTTGAGAATGGCTCCATGCCAGAATGTTAGTGCTGCAACATGGTCACCCTTGAGCACAAAAGGCGGCCGTTGCGCTTGAGGATGTTCGGTGTAGAGCGCGCGATGGTCCTTAGCATGTTCATCACTATCCGCTAGGACCATATCCTTGGTTAGTGCAAACGCCCAATTAACTAGCCCTGTATTTAAACGATACATCTCACCAGTAGGCGGTGGCTGATCTGTATCGAAAGGCCGTTTGGTATATCGAGCGAAGTAACCGAAAGGCCAATCCTCTGGGATTTCTCTCGCGTCGATTTCATGGGATAGATCGCCATCGACGAGAAATTCTGCCCACGCCGCCGAACCAATCGAGGCATCCTCTGGATCAAATCCTGCAATGCCTGCGACCAGCCAATAGCTTTTTGATAAGTCGAACCGGGGATCCATACCAAGCGCCATAATTGCAGCCGCCGAGCGGGCAGTACCAATACCTGTGACCAAGACCAACAAGCCCGCCTCTGGATCAAAATGCAGATCGCGATAACCTAAAAATGGGAAGGTTTGGCTCAAGTTTCGGCGCGCTTTCCACAACTGAAACTCGCCAGCTCGATCGCCCTCGTCAGCCCCGACTTCAAACATGGTGACAACAACCACTTTAACGGCAATTGGCTCGGGGGACGCGGCTACCGCCGCGCAACTTATCAAAACAGCCAGCGAATATATGCAACTTTGTTGTAGCCATCGCTTAAGCACTTTCTTCTCTCCTTTTTCCATGCCCTGAGGCGATCCGCCTAAAACCGCTCACGCAAGTTTGCCGTGAAACCGAGGGCTTATTTCTTTCCTACTCTTTTAGACCCCGTGCGCCCCGTTGGCTGCAATTTGCTTCACAGTACCGAACCCGACTCCGACACTCAAATCACAGACAAAAAAAAGGGCGCAAGGCGCCCTTTTTCTGCCCAACAAGTTTAAAACTTGTATGACAACTTCGCTTGATAGTGCCGAGGTAGTTCCGGGAGAACCACGGTCGTTCCGAATAAATCCGGGAAGTTGGCCCGGAAGTATCGCTCATCCGTTACGTTTTTTGCCGCCACGATCACGGACCAATCTTCTGCTTCATAGCTTAAGCTCAGATTGACTAGCGTGTAGGCTGGCAGCGTAACGGCAAAGGATTGTCCAGAGGCAACCGAATCCACATCCACTACACTGCCACTGACCGCTATGCCATTACCGAAATCGTAAGTACCCGTTACGGACATAATATTTTCTGGCATACCCGCACGCACCCCTTTGCTCGGCTCAACCGGAATTAAACCCCCGACTTGGCCGCCCCACAGTAAGGCTGGGTCAATTAACGGTAAGTCCTCAGCCCCTAGGAACGAGAATTCTGAGCCTGCAGCTAGCGTCGCCAACATCAGGGCCTCTACGTTGCTGTAACCTAATGTCATCAAGAACTGATCCGACACAACCCAGCGCAGTTCAAACTCGGTACCCTCGGTTTTTACCGCTTGGTTAACCGTGATCGATTGTGCGTTAAAGTCGACCCGCTCCATTTCATACGTAGACAGAGCAAAGTACAAACGGTCATTCAGAAGTGAGCCTTTGATGCCATATTCGAGTAATTCTGAACTGTCAAACGCCGCATTAGTAAACACGTTACCAACTTGCAGTTCAGAACCTTGACCTGCAATCACTGTGCTTTGTTCTGAGGCGGTTACGTAAGGCACCAACCCAGCGGGCGTAGACCAGCTCAAGCTCGCCGACCAGGACACACCGCTTGGCTCATCTGTCGCGCTATTGACCGGTACATCAACACCACCTTCTGACGAGGTAAACGCGGCGTCTGACTGCGTCTTGCCTGCTGGTGTCATAACTTCCATATCGATGGTGTCATAGCGAGCGCCGAGCAGCAGTGACAGGCCCGACTCGTGAGAGAAATCAAGCATTACACCAAACCCTATGTCAGTGTATTCACCCACATAGTATTCGCTGTACTCCGCATCTATTCTAGTAGAAAGCACACGGCGATCCAGCGCTGTGGATGGTCCCGTAAGATCCCGACGAGAGAAGTACTCATTATAGTAATCATCACCATGTTTGAAGTTTGTCTTGCGGATTGACGGCGAGATTTGCACGCTCGTAGTCATCGCGTCACCTTCAAAGACCCGAGCCAAGATCAACTGGTCCTCAACCACCCAAGTGTCGTGGAACTGAGAAAAACCATAGGCATTTTCATTCAGGTTCTCATACGTTTCGTAAAACAGCTTGTTGGTTAACGTCCATTCATTTGCGAGCTCAACGTCGATATCAAAGTAGAGCGTAGTAACTTGGTTCTCAAGGGTATCATCATCAGCGATCAGCGTTGCTGACATTGGCAGCTTGGCTGTGCCGACATTCTGCAAAGGTAAATTTGAGTTCTCATAATCGAAACCAAAAGAAGCCTCACTTAATGTTGCAAGATCGATACTCTTCTGACCGAAAAATGCATACAGCGCGAAGGGATTGATATTCCCCGCATAGTATTCATCATGAGAAATGAATCCGTCCCCTGAAGTATCTAACGGGATCGGCGTTCCGGTGATATAGGTGCCGTTATCGATCAAATCCTGGGTGAGACGGTTCCAACCAGCATTTTGAGAGCCCTTGTAGTCGTGCCACATACCACCGAACTGCAATCTGACGGTGTCGCTCAAGTCCATATCGAAACTCGCTTGAATCAACGATTGGTCAACCCCTGGTGCGTTCGTATAGAAGCTACCTGAGTGCTCAACTTCGCCATACAAATAATAGCCTAATGGCTTACCTCCAAATTCAGCCGGACCGCCGACTTCAGCTGTAAGGACGCTCCGATCCCAGCTACCACCAGAATAAGATAGCTCACCCACTCTTTCCTCTATGTAGCTCCCGGTTTCTTCGATTCGGGCAGATTTGGGATTAAAATTCAAATAGCCGCCGATCTTAGAAGGTCCATAAATCGGCGAGGCTGGTCCACGAACAATGTCGACTCGGTCAGAGGCGCCAATCGGTGTTGGGTAGTTCCCAGGATTATCGAGTCGGCGCACACCTCTAAAGTAAGTCTCGCCAGCCGTACCCCGCACATCGAGAGAACCTGCAACCCCAAAAAATGATTGAGTAAAGGTACCAGGAGCCAAAGCCACCAATTCATCGATATCCTGCATGTTGAAGCGATCCATCATTTCTTCGCTCACCGTTGATGCAGACCGCGGTGTCTCTAAGATCGATTTTTCGAGTCCAAAAACAGAGTCGACTCGCTCGCCGGGCAAACTGCCTAGATCGCCTTTAACAACAATCTCTTCCATATCTGATTCGCCTAGCGCAGGCTGCATGACCAGCAAACCAGCCGCTAAAAGCGTTAGACTTCTCGTCTTCCTAACTACCCATCCCATAAGGACTCCCATTGTCTTAATTGAATGAAAACCACTACCGTTTTGTCGCCGTCACCTCGCCGAATTCCCCCCTGTTCTAACGAACAAATGGAGATACACCCAAACGACTGTCGGCTTTTGCACTGGCTTGCCCTATCCCGTCTTTGCCTAACGCTCAAACGCGTTTTTACCTAACACTCTGAACGCGTTAACGCATCAAGCAATGACGACAGGCTTCTCAGCAAAACCCCACTCAACTAGGAAGCACGATCTGTGCCACAATCCGACCAATTTAGTCCTGCAAGAGATCGCTCAACCTATTGATTTTTATAAAATTTTACTTCTCTTTTTCGAGGCTTGGCGCCATAGCCTCACTAGTATGACCTATTTTAGTGCGGTGGAGCCTGACGCCGCACTTTGTTCTGGCACTTTCGCCGTTCTTTTCCCATTACGTAACACATCTTTTCTATTAGGTAATGCGTCGGAACCGAGCGCATCGGATTTAGTAATCGCTCCGATGCCAATTTCTTGATCGTTCGAGACCGCACTTCAGCATTTTTGCTGATCATGCCTTAACAGCGGGCCCACCGTGATTGTTACAGATTTCCTAAAAAAGTGCACTAATCTATCTGACAAAGTTGGTATTTACGACACACAAAACCGCGTTTCGGACTCTCGATCACAGGCCATCCACTCTCATTGGTCGTGCCGATCCATTGTCGCTCAAAATCTACCAAGCGTTCAGTGAGCGCCTCAAGATGCCTTTGCTTTTCGTGGGCAGGCATAAAACTAAACTGCAGGGAGTTTTCGAGTAACAACCGAATTTCGTGCCAATGGAGATCGAATTCTCGCACCGCAACAAAATACTCGTCAGTCATTGTTGAATCCCACATGCCCCTGTCGTCTGTCGAGAGCGATACTGGGACACCTAGCCTTAAATATTCAGGAAAAGGGTGCTCCCGATAGTCGGCCACATATTCGAGCAATAAATTGCTAATCAAGTTGATTTCAATCATGAAGCTTCCAGAGCGCATATCGATCAAGGTTGCTGGATCATCAATAAGATTCAGGCCGTGACCGATTCTTTCGGCTCCGAGTAATAAGGTATCCCGAACATGATAGTTAGGTTCGTCAACCTCTCCTGCATGAATCGACAACCGAATCCCAGAGTAACGCTCTCGGAGCGCTCTGAACGTCTTTAAAAACCGAAGTGGATAGCCTCGGTCATCGTCCTCTCTCCCCACCATATTTACGCCAACCCACTCGGGTTCAGCAGCAACAATTCGATAGGCTTCAGCGAGATCCGCCTCGGCACCGGGTAGAAAACGTAATATTGCCTGCTGAAATCTCAGACTTACTCCGGTGCTCTGCACATCCGGCTCCGCAAGACGCGCTCTGATAACCTTGGCAACCTCAGAGGGCGGTATGGGCCGTCCTTTACCGTCTCGATAGCCCATCAGCGTTAACTGGGGTTCGAGATACACCAAGCCCTCAGCCGCAAAAGCTTTTACATTTAAGGCAAGCGCCTCAGCTCGTATCCAGGGGTTTGCGGTGAGATCACCCAAACGTTGCCAATGCCGTTCAAAGAACTCATCCCGACCTTCTGAGTCGTGGTCCAGCCGAATGCTATTCATCCAGGCCATCTGCTCACTGGTATTCAGCTCGGACAATGGACGAAATTTAGCCTGCTCGCAGTCCGAGAGCGTCGAATAGCGGTAGGCAGCAATCGTTTCGAACATTAAGTTCATGCCCCTGTTTGCTGCGTCACCAACAGGGTGGCAATGACCTATCTTTACTCGGGTATAAAAAGTTTCGCCATGTTCACTTTCTTGCAAAGCGAGCTGCCACCACCATTCTGAAAAAATGGATCCAGACAAATGTTGATGCAAATCACCGCCTTTGGGCATCGCGTATAAAAATCCGTGGAGTTCGCGATCACTGGCCGAGGCTTTAAAGGATTCAAACCAGGCCGCAAAATTATCCTCCGCGCGGACACTCGATGAAGCGACAAACAACAGGCTTACCAGGGCGCATTGAACAAGATTCCTCATGCTGGACATTTTCTCCAAAATAATCGGCTCGGACCGCCTTATTCTAGTCTCGAAGCCCAACCATAGCTACAATCAATCAAAGCAATCACATGTTGTCTTACGCTCTTAGAAGGAAACTTTGTATGCGAGACTTTATCGGCTATGGCGCCCAACCTCCTCATGCTGCCTGGCCAAATTCGGCCAAAATTGCGGTGCAATTTGTCATCAATTACGAGGAAGGTGCAGAGCGCAATGTGATCGAGGGTGATCCTCATGCAGAGGTTTTTCTATCGGAAATCATTGGGGCACCGCCGGTACCCGATCGACATATGTCGATGGAATCGCTGTATGAATATGGAAGCCGGGCAGGCTTTTGGCGCTTACACCGACTTTTTGAAACTTATCAGCTGCCCGTTACCGTTTTTGGCGTGACCCTTGCGCTTGCGCGCAACCAACCCGCGGTGGAAGCGATGCTCAAAGCCAACTGGGAAATCGCTTGCCATGGCTATCGGTGGCTAGACTATCAAGCTATACCTGAGGCCATAGAGCGCGAGCACATGCAACAAGCCATCGAACTCCATGAACACCTTATTGGAGAGAAACCCCTAGGCTGGTACACCGGTCGAGATAGCCCGAATACCCGACGTTTGCTCCTGGAGCATGACCATTTCGTTTACGACAGTGATTCTTATGCTGACGACTTACCCTATTGGGTTGATCATCAAGCCAGGCACCATCTTGTGGTCCCCTATACGCTTGACGTTAATGACATGAGGTTCAATGCCGCCCAGGGCTTCAATTCAGGAGATCAGTTTTTTAGCTATCTGAAAGACACCTTTACCACCCTCTATGCGGAGGGCGAGACCCACCCTAAGATGATGTCGGTCGGACTTCATCCTCGAATCATCGGCAAACCGGGTCGTTTACAATCGTTGCAACGATTTTTAGAGTTTATCTCTGAACAAGATGCGGTCTGGGTCGCTCGGCGCGTGGATATTGCAAAGCATTGGCATACCTTCCATCCCCCGGGACCCAGCAGACACTAGGCCGCACGCCGGCCTGGCAGAAGCAACTCCAGCGACATTCCAATGAGTGCACCCGTCGATACAGGGAAGGATAAAAACTGAACAACCAACTCTGGCAACGACTGCCAGCCTTCGGCAAGCATAGACAAACCATAACCCCCTACTGCACCACCCATAAAAACGGCGTAGTCACGGGGTGTCGCAACATGGCGAAGGAAAAGTTGTAAGCCTGCAAGCGCCACAAGGGCAAAAAGTACAACCGTGACTGTACTCACGACCTGAACTGGAATCATCTGAACAAGAACACTAAAGACAGGCACAAGCCCTAATCCGATCAATATTGCGGCTGCATAAAGGCCAACTGTTGGGCGGGAAATCCCAGTTAAACGAATCAACCCGTTGTTTTGGCTGAAGGTTGTGTTTGGGAAGGTGGCGAACACGCTCGCTACGACCGAGTTCAATGCATCCCCCATCAAGCCACCCCTTATACGCCTCCAGTAGGCAGAATCACCATGGGTATATCCCGAGAGGGCATTGGTTGCCGTTAAATCGCCAATACTCTCGGTGGCAGAGACCAAGAATATAGGCAACAGTATGAACACAGTCATCCAGTCCAGCCCGAAGCCGAAGGGCAACACCTTGGGATAAAATACCTGCCAATTGATTTCGACCTCAGACCAACTAATCCATCCAAGATAGGTAGCTGCCATCGTGCCGGCAACCAAACTTGCAACGATTGAAAGCGGCCTGAAATGCGCAAAGGGTAACGCTGTAAACGTTACCAACGTTAGCAAGGTAAGACCTGATACGATCAGATTCTGTTGCGGTACAGCAACTTCCGCATAGGATGACCACAGATTTTGGGTCGTCGTTATAACCAGGGACGCGCCAATCAGCACCAACGTTAGGCTTGTGACATTGGTGGTCACCACCCGCCTGAGCTCGCGAATAAAGGGCGTTAAGATGACCATCACCAACGCACAGATGAGCGCTGAACCAAAAACGATACCCAAGACCGAATCCCCAGACGCCCTTGCAGACAAATCATGGAATACAAAGATCAGCGGTCCGACAAAGGCAAAGCTCGTACCTTGGATGCTTAGCAAACCGGAGCCGAAGGGCCCTATCTTGACGATTTGAAGGACTGTTGCGACCCCTGAGATCACAAGCGCCGCGCCGATGATGTAACGAGTATCTTCTGCGGACAATCCCATGCCCAGTGCAATAATCAACGGTGCCGCTACGATGCCGCCGACCGCTGCTAACGCGTGTTGAAGCCCGTGCACCATCGATAAACCGGAGAGTCTGACGGATTCATCCATATCCGAAGTTCCTTGGATCAAAGCAGCACAAATTTAAGTAAAAAAATTCCTGCAATTACATAGCTGGCGATATCAGCCGATTTAAAGTCCCCGATGCCTATTCGAATGAGGGCATAGGTAATAAAAGCAAGACCAATGCCATCTGCGATTGAAAATGATAGTGGCATAGCGATTGCGCCTACCACCGCGGGCACATAGTCGGGTATCGATGACCAATCGACTTCTTTTAAGCTTGAGACCATTAAACAGGCAACATACAACAATGCCGCTGACGTCGCATAAGCGGGCACGCTCTGTGCCAAAGGTGCAAAAAATAGCACCGCTAGAAAAAGCCCGGCTACCACCACCGCTGTCAACCCAGTGCGACCACCTGCCTCGACCCCAGACGCACTTTCGATAAAGCTGGTTGTCGATGAGGTACCCAGCGTTGCTCCGATAACCGTAGCACCTGAATCCGCTAGCAAAGCGGGTCTTAAATTAGGGAGTTTGCCTGCTTTATCCAGCATACCGGCCCGATGAGAAACGCCTACCATGGTACCGGCGGTATCGAAAACATCGACCAAAAGCAGCGACAAGATGATCGGCACCAGCGCCATGGTAAGTGCCCCCGCCAGATCGAATTGCCAAAACACCGGCGCGATGGCCGGCGGCATCGACATAACGCCTTCAAACTCAGTAACGCCGCCAACCCACCCAACTATTGAGACTAAAGCGATACCAATCATAATCGCCCCAACTATGCCCCGAGCACTCAGCACTGCAATCACCACAAAGCCTAGAAAGCATAGTGCTGCATCTGCCTCTGCCATCACCCCTAGACTGACTAATGTCGCTGGATTGTCGACCACAATGCCGGCATTTTTTAATGCGATAAACCCGATAAAAAGACCGATGCCTGCCGAAATACCATACTTAATATTCATCGGAATGGCGTTGAATAACCATTCTCTGATCGGCAATACGCTCAAAACCACAAACAAAAGCCCCGAGATAAAAACAGCACCAAGCGCGGTCTGCCACGGCAAGCCCATCCCTAAGACAATGACATAACTAAAAAACGCGTTTTGCCCCATACCCGGCGCCAGCGCTATCGGATAGCGACCCAAAATGCCCATTAAGAAACTGCCGACGGCAGCCGCAAGACAAGTCGCCACAAAGACCGCACCGAAATCCATACCTGCATCAGACAAAATGGCTGGATTTACAACCGTAATATAGGCCATCGCTAAAAAAGTGGTACCCCCAGCCAGCACCTCGGTCTTAGGAGATTGTCCTGATGTGTTGTAGCCTAAATAGTTCAAATAACGTGACACAAAATGATCCTTGAGGTTCCAATTTTCGATAACATATCAGTCTTTTTAATTGCGGCCTAATCGCTGCAGCAAACCTGCCCCTGCCACTAAAGAGGAAGCCAATGGACAAGCATTTTATTTCTGCCGCCGATTTACTCCGGGATTCATTTCTGCTTGCCGAGCAAATATTTGCCAGCGGTTTTCGACCTAATTTTATCGTCGGTGTGTGGCGAGGCGGCGCCCCGGTCGGTATTGCAGTTCAAGAGTATCTTGAATACAAGGGCTTGGAGAGTGATCACATCGCCATTCGCACCAGTTCATACTACGGTATAGATCAGCAGAGCAGAGATATCAGAGTCCATGGGTTGCAGTACATTATCGATCGCGCAAACCAAGATGACGACTTGTTGATTGTTGATGACGTTTATGACTCTGGCCGGAGCATCGATGCTGTGCTTAGGGAGCTTAAAGAAAAATCTCGGCGCAACCTTCCCGGAACAATTCGTATCGCTTGTCCTTGGTTCAAGCCCTCGAAAAACCAAACCGATGTTGTCCCTGACTACTTCGTACACGAAACCGATCAATGGTTAGTATTTCCTCACGAAATCAACGGTCTTACAGAAGCAGAGATTCGGGCGGGCAAGCCGGATATGGCAGACATTTTGTTCCAAGACTAGGCCGATTCAAGGCCTGTGGGATGCCTCGAGCTTCCCTTGAATATGAGCACCCGCGGTAATCGGCTGGTATCTGGCAGGATTATCGGTGCTCATAAAATTGGGCAGGACGTCGACTACTGTGCTTGCGTCTGGATCAGCAAAAAATGCTATGGAATATCGATCCCTGCCAGGATCCATCTGTCTGACTCGGTGCAACGTCGAGGGATAAGCATCATTCGTCCACCGCTGCATTAGATCACCCACATTCACCACAACTTGCTCGGCCTCAGAAGACAAAAGCTGCCAATCCCCCTCCGGCCCGAGCACTTCGAGTCCTGGCTGTTCATCTTGGAACAAAAGTGTGAGCAAGCCATAGTCGGAATGTTTACCTGCGACGACAGGATCATGACTGAAACCGTCTATGGCGAGGGCCGGATACCGTAACAAACGCAAGGTGACATTCTCGCCTGAATGCCGTTCACTGAAATAGTCTTTCGGTAATCCAGCGATGACCGCAATCCCAGCCATTAAGGATTTCGACAGGTCAAAGCAGGCACCGTAAAAAGCTGACATGCTGCTTTGGAAATCGCTGTTCGGCCAAACATGTTTGTCTGCTTGGTGGGTCAACGCATTGCGCATGGTGAACGCTTCTTTCTGATCGGCAAAACCAGATGCTGGATCAAGGGCCTCTTCAAAGAGCCCCTGATAACCAAAGTTTGTTGCCGCGCTCTGGTAACCAAACTGTCTTTTGTGACTTAACGGTTTAGCAAAAAATCGCCGTGATGCCAAAAACGCCTGACTGGCTTTAGCCCAATCGAAATCAGGCACTCGCAGTTTTAAAAACCCATTGTTGCGAAGCGCCTGGTCCAATAACGTTAGTTGATCCGACTCGAAATTGCTGGAGTCCTTAACCCGCCAAGTTAACTCAGGTGTCATGATCGCTATCGGAGGATGCATGCAGCAAAAAATTCATGAGATCGGTTCTTTCAGCCGCAGTCAGTTGCGTCAGATTGGCTAACGGCATGTAACCGGAGCCAATGGCTGATGACGAACGAACTCGATATCTCAGTAAATCTCGATGGTCTCTAATCACTAACCCGGCGGGTGCAGCAGCGAACCCAGGTTGGCTAGGCTGGTCGGCATGGCAATTGCCGCAGTGCTTCTCTGTCAAGGCATCTATTGCATTGGGTTCAAGCAACTGCGGAGGCACAACAGTTGCGGAGGACTGCTGAGAACTGCCTGGACTTGGTGGCATCAGCATTACCATCACTACGAAGATGATTAACCCCGCAGCGCCTAAATAACGCCAATGTGTGATGTGAAGATGCCTCAAATTGAAAAAGTGACGCCCGAGAGCACCGGCCAGCATGAGCATTGATAGAGCTGCAAAATTCAAAGAATGCTGATAGAGCGTTGAAAAATGTAAGCTCACCATGCAAAGCAGCACAGGTAACGTCAGATAGTTATTGAAAAAGGAGCGATGGCGGGCAGCCAACATAACATCAAAATCAGGGTCGATACCTTGCTTAATCGCAGATACAAACGTCTTTTGTGCTGGGATGATGCCGAAATAGACATTTCCCACCATGATGCTACCAAGGATGACCCCGACGTGAATAAAAGCTGCTCGCCCGGGAAATAGCCAGGTGGCTACCCAAACTAACAAGACGATGAGCAAGGCTATTAAACCGGCGAAGAGTCCCTCTCGCTGAGCTAAGGCACTGCGTATAAGACCTTCATAAATACCCATGCTGATCCCTATCAAGCCAAGGCTTGATAGCACTGCATGACTTGTTGACCAATCATTCTGGCTATTGGTCATCAGATAGAGATCTGCTTGAAGATAATAGACCAGCACCATCAGAGCCATGCCGGTCAACCAAGTGCTATACGCCTCCCATTTGGACCAGTGCAACGTCTCGGGCCATTCCGGAGGTGCCAGGTGATACTTCTTAAATTGGTACACACCGCCACCATGTATTGCCCAAAATCGTCCTTTGATATCCGCATTGTTCGGATCAGGCACCAAACTACGGTCGACCTTAACGTAATGCAGCGAAGACCCAATCCAAGCGACCCCAACCAAAAGATGCATCCACCTAAAAATCAGTTCCAACCAATCGAGAAAGTAGACCGTCATAACCCGACCTCATTACGATAAGCAACTTCACCAAAAACTGTGGTTTCCGCGACAAGCCGCTCATCTCCTAGCGTCATATAGATAAATAACTCATCCCGCAAACTTCTGACAGCGGCGGCTCTTCTGGATACCAAGGGGATTTGCGACGCATCGAGGCGCACAAAATCGGCTTCGGCACCAATTCGAAAACTGCCAACAAAGCCGTCCAGATGCGTCACTGAGGCATTACCTCGGGTGATAGCATGAAAGGCTTCGAAAGGATCGAGGGAATATTGTTGTAACTGACAAATCTTATAAGCGTCTGCCAGCGTTCTCAGCATGCAAATACTGGTGCCACCGCCTACATCGGATGCAAAACCAATATGAACGCCTGCCGATCGAAGCGCTTGATACGGCATGAGACCGCTGCCAAGGAATAGATTTGACGAGGGGCAAAAAACCGCCACTGCGCCAGCTTCTGAGAATCGCTCAATCTCCGATTCGGACATATGTATGCAATGCCCCATGAGACTTCGAGCGCCAAGCAAGCCATTGTCCTCATAGGTCGCCAGGTAATCCCGATAATGCGGATGGAGACCTCGAATCCAGTCAATTTCGGCCAAATTTTCCGAGAGGTGACTTTGGACCCAAACATCGGGGTATCGCTCGAAGAGATCGCCTGCTGCCCGCAGCTGCAAGGCAGTTGATGTTCCAGAGAATCGCGGTGTAATGGCATAGCCCAATCGATCATGGCCGTGCCAACGCTGGATCAAAGCCTCGCTGTCGGAGATGCCCGTCTCGGCGGTATCGAGCAGCGCTGCCGGCGCGTTTTGATCCATCAGCACCTTACCTGCCACGAGGCGCATCTGCTTTTTCTTTGCCGCAGTGAACAGCGCCTCTGCAGACACCGCATGACTACTACAGAACGCAAAAGCAGATGTCGTACCGTTACGCAGCATGAGGTCTACGAAGGTATGTGCCGCTTGATTTGAGAATGCGGCCTCGGCATACCGAGCCTCTTGGGGAAACGTGTAGTCGTTTAACCAGTCAAGCAGCTGAACCCCGTAACTGGCCATCACATCGATTTGCGGGAAATGCAAATGCGGATCGATGAAGCCCGGCATCATTAGGTGTGTCGCGTAATGTTCTGCTTTGGCGAGATCAAGCCCATCTCCTTGTAAGCGCTCTGCCGGGCCGAGATCGCGGATCTTACCGTTTTCGATCACCATGACGCCGTCTTCGATATATTCAGGCGATTGCCAATCATCTTGCGGCCAGTGCAACATGCGACTACGCAACAGTCTCATAGCGTCAACTTCCTCGATAGGTTGAATAACCAAATGGGCTCAAAAGCAATGGCACATGACAGTGCTCACGCATCCCATCGACCCTAAACGCGACGGGTATGCTTTGGTAAAAGCTGTGTAAGCTTCGAGCCTGGAAGTAGTCCCCCACCTCAAAGGTCAACTGATAATCCCCTTGGATTAGCCTAAATTCGCGCCCCCAAGCCTCAATCCGCCCGTCAGAATCGGTGGTGCTTTGTAATTCAACCCCGTCGGGCAGCGTCAATACGACCAAGATGCCAGCGGCTGGACTGCCAGACTCAAGATCTAATATGTGGGTTGTTACCGCGGCTCGCTCCATTATGTGTTTCCCATTTTGGTTTTCCTTCGTATCTGGCACTTACGGATGCCTAGACACCCGTCGTACTCAATCAGCCAAGCAACAGCGCATCGCTATTAGGCGCAACAGCGCGAGAGCGCATATCACTGCCAATCTGCTAACCTTTTAATCATAATTTTTAATTGTTCGGCAGCCGCCCGATTCAATTCTGAAGACCGATCAGACTCAACGGCTTCTTTTAAGACCGCCAACATAGCCTCCGGTCTTTCACCCATGGCACAGATGATGAAAATAAACCCAAACCGATCCTCATATAGGCTGTTCAATCGGGCCAGTTCTGATCGAACTTTTATGGAGCTTGATCTGACTTGGCCCTGTTCCCGCTCCGCCGCTTGCGCTTCTCTTCCTTCAAAAGCTTGCTCGTCACCAATCTTCGCGTGACCTTTAAACGCCTCCAGCCAATCCGGCTCACGAGTCAGGGCCCAGGCTTCACTGGCAACAGCCAATAGGGTTGAATGGTCTGCAAAAGGCCTTTTCTCCAGCATCGCCTCAATCCAGGCGGTAGCATGGCAAATTGTCAACAGCGCGGCCTCCGCCTCATCACGGGACAACGCATTAAACTGCGCGAGCGATTTTACTGACATCAGGATTTCCCTAAAACACTTTGGACAGACTTCCAAGAAACGCCGGGATTAGCCGCGAGGCCTGCGACTGGCAAACTTAAGACCTCCGCAACGATGCTTACGGCCACTTCCATCGGCAACTTACCTTTGACGGAGGCAAACCCCACCGGGCATCGCCAGCGTGAATCCTCTGTTTCAGGGATGCCATCCCGGCGAAGTCTCGCCTCGAACCGTGTCGCTTTAGTCTGAGAGCCAATCAGCCCAATATATGGAACCTCAGTTTCATCTAATAGCGCCTTCAAGAGCCGGTAATCCAAGCTATGGTCGTGCGTCAATACCAAAACTAAGGTCTCGGGTGTGATTTGCTCTAGGTAGGATTCAGGTTCGGACAACACCCACTGTCGAACATTCACGAAATGGTCTTCCGGGAATTGTTCTGGGCGCGAATCAATCCAATCAACACGCGTTTCACACTCGCTTAAAATACGCGTCACTGCCCGACCAACATGACCGGCCCCAAAAACCGCCAGCTTCAACCTTGGCGCTGGGAAAACTTCAAAAAGCGCTGATAGGCTACCGCCGCAACACTGATTCGCCTTCGAGGCCAGCGGAAAGTGGGTAACTTTTTGACTCGGCACCCCAAGCGCCAGTAAGGCTCTGCTTTCATCAATGATCAATTTTTCCAAAGTACCACCACCGACGGTATCGTAAATCTCAGAATGGGTGACCACCATTTTGCTGCCTGAATCTCTGGGCGTGGAGCCTTTTGCCTCTAATAGTGTGACCACGACGAAGCCTTCACCCCGGGCGTGACAAACACCGATGGCCGCTTGCCAACCACTCATTGTCGTCGCTCCTTTGGCATTTCAGTTTCGTTTAAGGCCCAAAATATTTGCTCGGGCGTTGCTGGTGCGTTCAACCTAGGCAGAGAACCATCGGCTCGCCGGCATGCATCTCGAAGCGCGCACCAGACCGATATGGCCAACATCAAAGGCGGCTCTCCGACCGCTTTACTATGAAAGACTGTTGCCTCGGGATTATCTTGCTCAAACAACTTGACCGAAAATCGATCTGGCACGTCCGCAGCTGTGGGGATCTTGTAGTTCGACGGACTATTAGACTGCAACCGACCATCTTCTCCCCAAATCAGCTCCTCCGTCGTCAGCCAACCCATGCCCTGAACAAATCCGCCTTCTATTTGACCAAGATCCAGCGCTGGGTTGATCGACCGCCCAACATCATGACAGATGTCAACCTGACAAAGACGATACTCCCCGGTTGATCTGTCGACCAAAACCTCGCTACAAGCTGCGCCAAACGCGTAGTAGTAAAAAGGTCTTCCCTTCCCAGCATCACGGTCAAAATGAATATCTGGCGTCTTGTAAAAACCTGTCGCAGATAGTGATATGCGCGCTAAATAGGCGCTTTGTATTAAATCTGCCCACGGCAAGGCGTAATCGCCACAAACTACTTTGCCTCCTTCGTATATGGGCTCCTCAGGATGACCGGTTTCACGGAGATACGCTGCCAAACGCGCCTTGATCTTGGCAACCGCATCGAGCGATGCCATCGCATTGAGGTCCGTGCCCGACGACGCAGCAGTCGGTGAAGTATTGGGCACCTTTTCGGTCTCTGCAGCTGACACCTTAATCGCTTCGGGCGCCAGTCCGAGGGCTGATGCCACCACTTGCTGAACCTTGGTGAATAGGCCTTGCCCCATTTCCGTACCGCCATGATTAAGATGCACACTGCCATCGCTGTAAATATGAATCAAAGCACCGGCTTGATTTAGATGAGTTGCCGTAAACGAGATGCCAAATTTGACAGGCGTGAGTGCGATGCCTCGCCGATAAGGATTGTTTTGGGTATTGTAAGCTTCAATCTGCCGACGCCGAGACCGATAGTCAGCAGACTCACTCAACGTTGTCATAATTTCAGACAACCGAAAATCCGTGACGATTTGCCCATACGGCGTTTCATCATGCCCAGGACGATAGAGGTTGCGAAGTCGGAGATCCAGCGGGTCAAGGTTGAGCTTAGCCGCCACATCGTCCATCGCGGCTTCTATCGTCAACATGCCTTGCGGCCCACCGAAGCCACGAAATGCGGTATTTGAAACCGTATTCGTACGACAGCGATAGCCCGTAATCACCGCTTGATTGAGGCTATAGGCATTATCCGCATGGAACATAGCTCGATCGACGATACCCTCGGATAAATCCGCCGAATAGCCGCAGCGAGCGGCTAGGCTAATATCTGCTGCCTCAATGATTCCTGCTTCGTTAAAGCCGATGGTGTAGCGACTCTCAAAATCATGTCGTTTGCCGGTTTGAATCATATCATCGCGCCGGGGTAACCGATATTTGACCGTCCGCCCTGTTCTCACCGCAAATAGTGCAGCGATGCAAGCCAGAGGCGCCGCTTGGGTTTCTTTACCGCCAAATGCTCCACCCATTCGCCGCACTGCCACGCGTACTAAATTCAAAGGAATCGACAAGGTACTGGCGACCAATTTTTGCACTTCGCTTGGATGTTGAGACGAGACAATAATTGACACTCCGCCGTCCTCTTGCGGTGTGGCAACGGCGACTTGCCCCTCCAGATAGAAATGCTCCTGACCACGAATCAGGAGTTCGTTGTCTACCATCATGGCAGCGGCCTTCAGAGCCGCGCTAGGATCACCCATCTGAAAAGATCGAGTCGGTCTAACAAAGGATTCATTAGCAATCGCCTCTGCTGCTGTCAGCACCGGCGATTTCTCCCTTGTCTGAAATTTGGCAAGCCTGACTGCCTTTAGCGCCTCAAGCTGAGAGGTTGCGGCGACGGCAAAGGCAGTCTGACCATGGAAAAAGACCTCTGATTCTGCAAATAAAAGATCGCCTTCAAAGACCGGCGAGACATCATTGGACCCTGGTACGTCGCCGTAGCAACAGACATCTTTGACACCTTCTGCGGCGATGACAGATGTTAAATCCATACTGAGTATCTGCCCGGCACTGATCGGTGCCCAGCCACAAGCCACGTGCAGCGCATTAGCCGGCAACAGCACATCATCAACGTACTGTGCCTGCCCTTTGACATGCAGCTGACTTGATTCATGCGGGACTTGTTCGCCCAACACTTGTTGGTGATGCACAGTGTCTACTTGCCCTGCTAACTTACGCATCAGGTTCGACCTCAAATACACTGCGCGTTTCTAACCCGGTGGCAGCCGTCAAACCTCGTGCTAGGAGATTGGCAGTTAGGACGTGTCGGTATGCTGCACTGGCCCGCACGTCGCTGAGGGGCCTGATTTGCGATCCTACAGCAGCCCGAATGGTTTCAATCAACTGAGGGGTTAATCTCACACCCTCTAATTGGGCTTCGATCGCATGGAGCCGACAAGCTTTTTCAGCGACACCACCCACAGCAATTCTGGCTCTAATGATGGTATCGCCGTCTAACTTGAGCCTCAGAGACACACCCACGGTTGCGATGTCATCTTCTTGCCGCTTAGTGACTTTATAATATCTATGAAAGTCCTCCAGCCCTTGGACTCGCACCGACAGGATATACTCTCCCGGACCTAACTGAGTTTGACGATAGCCTGTCAGAAATTCGCTTAGTTCGATGCACCGCCTATTCCCTTCAGCGTCGCCCACGGTGACCTCCGCATCCATAGCTAAGAAAATCGGTAGCAGGTCACCGATCGGCGACGCTGTACCCAAATTTCCTCCCACAGTGCCGCGATTTCTGATCTGCGGAGAACCCAACCGTGATAAAAATGTCGCCAATTGGGGCCAAGCAGATTCCGCGATCTGCTTTAATGTCGACAAAGTCACCCCGGCCCCAATGACTGCTTGATCCTCAAAAAATTCAAGCTGCTTTAATTCGTCTATTCGAGCGGTACTCACAAGGCATGAGAACTGGCTCTGTTTCTGGGTAACCTCGAGCATCAAATCGGTACCACCGGCAACTAGGATTGCCCCGGGTTCTAGCCTCAGGATCGCTTCTAACGACCTTAAGTTTTCGGGTCGATAAAATGCGCCGATGGCTGTCGCCGACACGACCTCTGGTTGTGGCGAACTGGTGACATCACTGCCCGCTCCAAAGCTGTCGGGCAACCGACGATTTTCAACGGGATGAGCCAAAGCTTGGTAAGCTGCAGCGAGAATTGGCCGATAGCCCGTACATCGGCACAGATTGCCGGAGATCGCCTCTCGGGCACTTTTTCCGATAGGGTTGGCATTGACCGCCATTAACGCATGATCTGAAAGGGTCGCCTCGGGCTGAGCACTAAGCCAACCTGCCATTGCCATCACAAACCCTGGTGTACAGAAACCGCACTGCGAGCCATGCTGCTCGATCAGGGCAGCTTGCACGGGGTTCAGAGCCTCTGCGTTGGCTAGGCCCTCAACGGTCAGGACGCCCTGATGCTGCAACTGTTGTATAGGCAGAATGCAGGCGTTTGCCGGGTAATGGGATCCACCAACTTCATCCTGGATTAGCACCGTGCATGCCCCACAGTCTCCGGAGGCACATCCTTCTTTAGTGCCCGTTAACCCCTCATGACGAAGATAATCAAGCAGCGTCTGGTCATTAGCACCCACTTGCACCCGAGGGTTACCATTAAGCCAAAATTGCACGCCTTCCCATTGCATACCATTTCCTAGATTGCATTTAGCTCAAGGTCGATTGAAACCTAATAAACCCTCACCCACCCGCTTCTCAGCGTTTGGTGTACGTCGTTCAAAAAGGGACTAATTCCTCTATAACAGCGACCCTGTTTAACACCGACCCTCTATAACAGCGACCCTCTATAACGGCGACCCTCTATAACAGCGACCCTCTCAGCCATTGGTCCCACTCGGGCTTTTATCAAGCTTTACCCGAGCTTTCATCAAGATTTACTCACCCTGCCAGCGGCTTACTCGGCTATTTCACTTAGCTTGTCTGTCTCTTAGTTTGTTTGTCTTTTAACCTGTCTGTTATTTGACCTGTGTGTATTTTTTTAACTTGTCTGTTACTTAGCTTGTCTGTTTCGCCAACTACAGCGGCGATTTCGCGTTTTAACCCAACGTCCGCAAGTTTTAATCTAGCAAGCACCAATTCTAGCACCTTTTATACTTGACCATTTGGTTAGGAAATACTTATATCATAAAAATTAAACAATACATAAGGGTTCAAACCCTAATAAATAAAGAATAACATTGTCCAAATGGTCAATACGAATACGAAAGATATCTCTAACCCGATTTCCGCAGAAGCCAAAGATAAAATTTTATCGGCCGCAAAAGCCGAGTTCGCCCAATTTGGTTTCGAAGGCGCCCGTATGCAACGCGTCGCAGATCGAGCAGCATTGCCAAAACCCAACATCCATTATCACTACCAAACCAAGCAGCGCCTCTACCAGGCGGTTCTCGAGAACACGATCGAGTCTTGGAACCTTGCTTTCGAGGAGCTCGATTCAGAGGTTGAACCGGCTGTAGTCTTGGAGACCTTCATTCGAGAAAAACTCAGGCAAGCCCAAAAGGACCCTGCAGCGTCGCGACTGTTTGCCAACGAAATGATACAGGGCGCTCCTAACTTGGGGCCCTATCTACACACCGAAATGCACGCTTGGCTGCAAGCCCGCACCGAAATTTTGAGGCGCTGGATGGAAGACGGCAAGATGCTTACCGTTGACCCCGAAAGACTGATTTTCCTTATTTGGGCCGCAACTCAGCATTATGCTGACTTTCAAGTGCAAGTTTTAGCGTTGCTTAATCGAGCCCAATTTAACGACCAAGTCGCTGAGGAAACTGCGAACTTCTTAGTATCGTTTATTTTGAGAGGATGTGGACTTACCCCCGAGGGGGAAACCCGATGAAACTTTGGCTCAAAAATCCTCTAGCAATCTATGGCATCGAAGGCACTGCCAAAGCAGGCCTTATGATCGAAAACAACACCATCACGGCGCTGCTTGACCAACCACCTCTTGACTATGATGACTGCCTCGACGCAAAGGATTTGGTGGTCTTGCCTGGACTCATTAATGGCCATCACCACTTTTATCAGACCCTAACGCGCGCGGTACCAGCGGCCAGCAATCAGGCATTATTTCCGTGGCTTGAAGCGCTCTACCCAATTTGGGCTAACCTATCACCCGACGATGTCTTCATTAGCACCCAACTAGCCGCCGCCGAACTCTTGCTTTCCGGTTGCACCACAGCGGTAGACCATCACTATGTATTTTCGAACCAGCTTGATAACGCGACGGAAATGCAAATCGCGGCCTTGGAAGCCCTCGGACTTCGCAGCATTTTGTGCCGAGGGTCAATGAGTCTAGGCCAGTCTAAAGGCGGGTTACCACCCGATCGAGTCACTCAGTCAGAACGAGCCATTTTAGACCACAGTAGGCGCATGCTGGAGGCGCATCACGATCCCACCACCGGTGCTATGACCCAGATCGCTCTGGCACCGTGCTCACCATTTTCGGTGAGCAAAACCTTGATGCGAGAAAGTGCGGTGCTAGCTCAGTCTTTTGAGGCGGGCCTCCATACTCACTTGGCTGAGACCGAGGATGAAACGCAGTTCTGCGAGTCACTGTACCACCAGAGACCACTAGACTATCTCGAGGATGTGAACTGGCTAGGTCCACGGACTTGGCTAGCTCATGGCATTCACTTTAACGAAAGCGAGCAAATCCGGCTTGGGCAATCCGGCACCAGCATCACCCATTGCCCTAGCTCGAATATGATTTTAGGATCCGGCATATGCCAGACCTTAGACCTCATGCATCATGGTGTTAATATTGGCATCGGCGTCGATGGCTCAGCATCGAATGACCATTCCAACTTGATCTTAGAGGTCCGCCAAGCCTTTCTATTACAAAGACTGCGCTACGGCAGCAAGCGAATTTCGGTCGACCATGCCCTTGATTGGGCAACAAGCCAAGGTGCCAGCGCCCTTAACCGCCCGGAGCTCGGCTCCATCAAGCCCGGTCAGGCGGCGGATTTAGCCTTATTTCGAGTTGATGGCATTCAACACAGTGGCCACCATGACCCTATCACAACCCTATTGTTATCGGGCACAACCAAAGCTTGGCATGTGATGGTGGCCGGAGATTGGCGAGTAAAAAGTGGCGAACTCGTTGACTTTGATCTCGAAGGGCTCAAGGCTCGTCATCGCTTGGCCGCTAAGGCTCTAATCGCTCGCCTCTGACGCTATCGTGCAGGTAACCGATCGCGATACTCGGACCAGCCATCTAATAAGGTATGAACAACCTTTGCGCCATAAACATAGGCAGACTCCAGTGCAGGCAGGCCGTCATCCGGGTAGTCGGCTGTTGCGCTCCAGGCAGTCGACTTCCCCGGGGGCGGCTGGGTGTAATTGCTCACCGTGCGCAACACCATAACCCGCTCAGGATCAACAAGCCCCGTGCGCCCTAAACGAAAAATTGCCGTCAAGGTTCCACTATCTTCCATATTACTGGTCATGAAGTTCATTTCTTTATTACTGTAAACCTGCACCCAATCATTGGCCCAACTGGTCAAATAGTTTCCGTGCCAATAGGTGCTCGCCGAAAGCGTTTCGCCTAGGACCGCTGCCGGAGGGCTATTGGCGCCAATTTGGCCTTTGAACTGTTTTGAAAATGCTCGAGAAGCTGGGTACTCGGGTAACTCGACCGTACTAGAGACCGACTGCGCCCACTTAGCAAGCGGCTCAGACAAGGCAAAACTCACCGTGTCTACGGTCCAGCCCTTGGAAACATCATCACCCGGCTGTGCCGGTTGCGTCGCGCCCAGGGGAATGAACCCGTAGGGCCAGTCCTCTGGAATTTCTCGGGCATCTATTTCGAAGCCAAGATCTCCATCAATCACGTAACGAGCCCAAGCGCCTGATCCGATAGTGACATCTGCTGGGTCGCCCCCAGCGATCCCTGCAACTAACCAATAGGCCTGACTTAAATCAAACCTTGGGTCCATGCCCAAAGCCATGATCGAAGCGGTTGCATTGGTCACGCCGCCGCCTGTGCAAATACCTAATACACCCTGATCATTCAGCCGAATGGGATGCTGACCCATCTCAAAAGGCACCTCTTGGTCAAGCGGAAACCGTTCAACCCAGAACTGAAACTCTCCTGGCCGGTCTCCTGTGAGCGCTCCATGCTCGAACATTGTCACCACGACCACTTTTATGGGGATCGGCTCGATCGATCCACCCACAGCTTGCGTGAAAATCAGTGGAGAACTGATGAACATCACTATCTGCATCCATCGAGCCAACCGACCACTCAGTTTCAGTATTTTCAAAGCTTTTATCTCTAACAATCTCTTACGCCTATGGTAAAGGGTTTAAAACACGGGATAAACCATTGGCCTCACACCTTTGCGTTGAATTGGGGCATCAGTATGACTTCAATGCAATCCAACCTAAAAAACCCATGCTAGGGTAGATCTTGTTTCTCAACTCCGTATTCAATCAATCCAGTGTTTCAACCCAAATCGTTTGATCGCAGGCCCTAGGGATCAAGCCCTGCACCTCAAAGAGCGACTTGCCTCCTCTTCGCAAGTACGAATTTCATTTGCCGAGAGCTTTGGCGCATCCCTCGCTTTTAAAATCACCCGGACCGGGTCAAAACTCGAAACCTAACCAATGCCGGCAGCGAAGATGCTTAGGCATCGGGCGGCAGACTTGTTTGTGA
>Ga0181557_1000362_pt1 | contig 58115 bp, 54 predicted proteins | sample 011ome_23_FD_148632 | JGI IMG/M metagenome (GOLD analysis project Ga0181557, IMG submission 148632) | Coastal salt marsh microbial communities from the Groves Creek Marsh, Skidaway Island, Georgia - 011506CT metaG (spades assembly) | ecosystem: Environmental > Aquatic > Marine > Intertidal zone...
AGCCCCAGAAACTTTTAATTTAGTTTGAATAGTTGAGTTTGATTTGTAAAGCATATCAATCGTTTTGTAAAACAAATTTCAAATAAACAAATACAGAAATAAACAACCAAATTGACCAATATTTGCCTCAAGATAGAAAAGCTCAAAATAAACGCTAAAAGGTAAGCTATTTCAAATTGATCCTGAAAACTTCAAAGTGATAAAAGAGTTTGAATCATTAGAAGCAGTGAAACATTATAAATCAGGCTTATATAAACCTGAAGGTATTCGGCAACAAATGAATAAATACAAAAAGGCTTATGGCTATTATTGGTCCAGAGCTTGTGATTATGAGCAAACAATAAAAATGATTAAACTTTGTACCACTAACAATACCTAAACTGCATTAAGAGGCTATGTGGTCTGACCCACCTCCCAGATTACCTGTATTGACTTGCGTGTATTCCGGCTTTTTCCAAAATTCGTAAAGTGTTTGATCATTATATGGATAATTACTTAAAACGTTCTCAAAAAGATCGTAGACTTAGTGGACACTTATAATATTGTATTGGCTTTAATGCTGTAGCTTTAGGTTATATACAGATATCGCAACCAACATCAAAAAGGAAACCGTTTCTATTAAACCCACCCCTCTGATAAAATCAAGTGATGCAATGAAACTTTTTGGGGTTATAAAATTTGTGTCTGAAAAGAGTTTATTATTGCATTTGATGCCAATATGATGCCAGAAAAAGGTTATTCAAACAAAAAACCCTTGAAAATCAGATGATTAACAAGGGTTTAAGTACTCGAGGTGGGAATCGAACCCACACTCCAAAGGAACTGGATTTTGAATCCAGCGCGTCTACCAATTCCGCCACTCGAGCAAATGATAGGAAAATATGTTCTCCTAAAATTGGAAGGCAAAAGTAGAAAATAAATTGAGAATCTTCCTAAAAAAAAGAAACAATTCACTGTGGCAACTAAAATAAATGTATAAATTTGCAGCTCCTTAATATTAAGGAACTTAGAACTGGAACCAAACCCGCTTTAAGCATGCCATATATACAACCAGAACCTAAAATTTTTGCTTGCACCCAAAGTCAGGCCCTCGCAGAGAAGATCGCTGAATCTTTTGGTGCCCCTATTGGAAAAGTAATTACGTCTAAATACAGCGATGGAGAATTCCAACCTTCTTTTGAAGAGTCTGTACGTGGATCTAGGGTTTTTATTGTGGGCTCTACCAACCCAAGTTCTGAGAATTTAATGGAAATGCTGTTAATGTTGGACGCTGCTAAAAGAGCATCGGCCAGGCATATTACGGCAGTGATGCCGTATTTTGGGTGGGCCAGACAAGACAGAAAAGACAAGCCTAGGGTGCCTATTGCTGCTAAATTAGTGGCTAAAATGCTAGAGGTTGCTGGGGCTACAAGAATCATTACTATGGACCTTCATGCAGACCAAATACAAGGATTCTTTGAAAAACCTGTAGACCATTTGTTTGCCTCTACCCTATTTTTGCCTTACCTAAAAAGCCTAAACCTAGAAAATTTAACCATTGCGTCTCCAGATATGGGCGGTTCTAAAAGAGCTTACGCCTATTCTAAAGCCCTAGAGAGCGACGTAGTGATTTGTTATAAACAAAGAGAGAAAGCCAATGTAATCTCTCATATGGAGCTGATTGGAGAAGTAAGTGGTAAAAATGTGGTCTTGGTAGACGACATGGTAGACACCGCAGGAACATTGACCAAGGCAGCAGATTTAATGATGGAAAGAGGCGCCTTAAGCGTACGAGCTATTACTACGCATGCTATTCTTTCTGGGAACGCTTACGAGCGTATTGAAAATTCAAAATTAACGGAATTGATCGTGACCGATTCTATTCCGCTCAAACAACAAAGCGATAAAATTAGAGTGATTGGTTGTGCAGCACTATTTGCAGACGTGATGCAAAGGGTTCATACCAATACTTCTATTAGCTCAAAGTTTTTAATGTAAGAACGTCCCGAGGGGGACTATTTATTAATAATTAAATTTAGAACATGAAATCTATTACTATTAAAGGATCACAAAGAGAAAGCGTGGGCAAAAAAGCAACAAAGGCCTTGCGTAATGCTGGAATGGTTCCTTGCGTAATTTACGGAGGAGACAAACCAGTACATTTTTCAGCTGCAGAGCTGGCATTTAAACCGTTAATCTACACTCCGAACGCACACACAGTATCGGTAGATTTAGAAGACGGGACTAAAATTGATGCGGTATTACAAGACATTCAATTCCACCCTGTTACAGACAAAATCTTACACATAGATTTCTATCAGTTATTCAGCGACAAACCGGTAACCATGAGTATTCCTGTACAATTAGAAGGAAACTCTCCAGGGGTTAGAAACGGTGGGCGTTTGTTGTTTAGAAAACGTAAGTTAACTATTAAGGCATTACCAGGAGACTTACCAGATTTCTTTCCGGTAGATATTTCAAAACTTAAAATTGGTGGTACTATTTCAGTATCTTCTTTATTAGATGAGAAATATACTTTCTTACATCCTGAAAGCACTGCTATTGTTCAAGTGAAAACATCTAGAACCGCTGTTACAACAGATGATGAAGATGAGGATGAAGAAGGTGCAGAAGGTGCAGACGCACCAGCAGAAGCTGCTGCGGAGTAATTCTAATCAAACTATTTATTTTAAGCATCCCAAGCCACCTGGTTTGGGATGCTTTTTTTATTTTTACCCCTACATCCTACAAACTAGCGTAGCAAATGAAAAAATTCCTGATTGTTGGCCTTGGAAATATAGGCGCTGAATATGCGGAAACAAGGCATAATATTGGTTTTAAAATTGTAGAAGCTCTCGCCCTAAAACACGAGCAGCCTTTTGAAACACAAAAATTAGGTGACCTGGCAACGGTTAAAATCAAAGGAAGAAGTTTATTGCTTTTAAAACCTAGTACCTATATGAATCTCAGCGGTAAAGCGGTACTGTACTGGATGGAAAAAGAGAAAATTCCTTTGGAAAATGTCTTGATAGTGACAGATGACATTCACCTGCCCTTTGGAAGCATCCGCCTAAAGGCGAAAGGATCAGATGGGGGTCACAACGGCTTAAAAGACATTCAAGAAAAATTAAACACAGTCCAATACAACCGCTATAGATTCGGAGTAGGCGCAGATTTTGGCGCTGGAAGACAGGTAGATTATGTCTTAGGAGAATGGTCTACAGAAGAGCGTGAAAAACTTAAAGAAAGACTGGAAAAATCTACCTCGCTCTTAGAATCCTTTGCTCTTGCTGGTTTGACAAGAACCATGAATCAGTTTAACAATAGCTAATTCCCCAATTAATTGCTTTTTAATCCATCTTAAAATCAAAAACGGCAGAAGAGGTCTTATTCCCGGAATAGTCTGTGGTCACTACCTGCCAATAATAAGTGGACCCCTGAGTTACATTGGCGGTAAACTGAGTAGAAGTTGCACTACTTAAATTTTGAACCTCAGTTGGTGGGGATTGGTTGCCTAATAGAAGCGTATAACTAACTATGTCGTTGTCTATATCCGAACCAGACCAACGCAACGAAATTTGACCTTCAGCAGGCATAATGAGTTGAGCACCTGAAAGCGGGGTTAAAGCTGTTGCTGGGAAAGGAGCGTGAGTGGTTTCACTTCCTGCATTAAAAAAATACCACAAGCTACTTGAGGTAGTCTCCAAGACTTTCGTATTAGAAGCAATTACCTGCCATGAATACGCTTCGCCTATTTTCAAGGGAACTTCTATAGAAGTCAGTAATGTATTTTGAGTGGTTTTTTGGCCACTACTCAGTTGTATAATTTCTACACGATAAGATTCTGCCTCTGTAGCTTCTCGCCACTCAAAAGCAATTCTTCTGGTGACTTCATTGACAAAGCTTCCCTCTGTACAATCTAAATTTTGGGTTGGGAAAACTAAAGATATAGGCCCAGGTGGGCTCGGTGGGGCGTCTTTTCCACAGCCTAAAAAAAATATACAGCATATTAAAAAGTACTTTTTCATTCTTTTAAAACTTTATAAGAGGTGGTGGTGCCATCTAACTCAATTCGAACAATATAAACGCCAGGATCCCAAAGCGAAGTATCTAAACGCCAGGGTGTTTGGGTAGCAATGGTATTATAGGTTGCTAAAGCGGCACCTGAAAGGGTGAAAATTTGAACCTCCATTTCGGGCTTTTCAAATACAGCCGCCTGTATATAAAGCATTTCCTTTAATGGATTTGGGTACACCAAAGGTTTGGGAGTATAAAAAATTTGCTCCTCATAAACACCCTGGCAATCCAAACCTGTCACAATTTTAAGGCTGTTAATTCCTGGCTTTAATGCCAGGGTTAATTCGGACTGTTCTTGTGTAAAAGACTGATCATTTAAGCTTACAATGTAGCGACTGCTACCTGACAAATTCACAGATAAAGATCCCCCATTGTCATAAGATACCGAAGTGGTCACCGCCAGTGGCTCTGGAGCGCCAATGCGCACTTCAAAACATTGTTGTTCATAAGTGATTCCAGCTTTAGTCCCCTCAAAGCAAAGGGTGTAGTTGCCTGCTGTCATATTTTCCAAGGACAAAAAGCTTGTGAATGAAGCTTGGTTAATTTGAGCTCCTGAGGCATTTTTAACGTAAACCACATAATCCATTACCTGTGCTACATTCACTTCTATAGATCCATCTGAAACATTTAAACAGGATTGACTCTTAAGAGACACCCTAAAGTTTTGAGGGTCTAAGCGGTACACAGCGCAACCTTTGGTGTCTACCTCAGCACCAGCTGGGGTGTTGAGACATTGGTCTGCACCGTCGTCATAAACACCATCATTATCTGCGTCTGGCCTAAAAGTACCCGCTGCAGCTATTTTCATCTCAAAAAGATTCAAAGCACCTCCGTCTGCCTCCGCCACATCTTCAATTTCAAGGCGCCAGATTCCCTTAATGGAATCTTCCCTAAAAATCTCAAAACTTCCCAAAGGCCTTACAAAACCGCTTATAGCAGGATCATTAGCACAGTTAAAAACAGGGGCTGCGTCTGAGAAGGTAGCGACCAAATTTTCCCCTTGCCCGCAGGAATTGGCAATTAAAACGGCTACTTTTCCTGAAGGAGCATATAGCTTTACAACAAGGTCTGAAAGGTATGAGTGGGCAATATCTAATGAAACTTCTAAAGAGGCAAGCGGCAAATCTTCCTTAATCTCAATACTAGCATTAATGGTATTGGGATTGTTACTACCAATAGTAATCGGAAGCAAATCTGCAGATTTAACCTGGGTATTCTCTGGCGTAGTCGTAAAACTATTCACTTCTGACGGGATATTTCCACCACAGTCATTTAAAGCTATTACCCTCCAAAAATAAGTTGTGTCTGGCGCCAAGTCTACCAAATAATCCTGAGTAAAAGAGGTGGAATTGGTGTAATAAAGTGTGTCAAAATCAGTTGTTTCAGAAACTTCTACTCTATAGGTGCTTGCCCCATTAACTGCAGACCACCTTAGGGTAGTGTCTAAAAAAACAGCAGTGTTTCCTGAAGATGGGCTTAATAGTGTAGGAGCGTCTAGTGTGTCTGGTAAAATAGTGATGCTGAAATCTAAACTGTTACTCCCGGAACTACTCTCTACTAATGCAGTAATGGAGTAAGTACCCGCAACTACTTCCTTAGCTGCACTAAACGTAATGCCAAGTGTTTGTGTATTGGACAGAGTGCCTAAAGTGGGGGTCGCTGAAAGACCTGAAGGAAGGTTTAAAAACGATATTTCAGCAGCCTCAGCAGTTGACTCGTATTCAATCACACCAGACAAGCTTACTGAAGACTCTGGGCATAAGGAGACGAATGTTGGATTAAACACCAAGGCCAATGGAGCCTGAGTTATTTCAAAATCTGCTGTATTTACAGCAAAAAATGGATTGTTCTCTGCTTTAAGCATGAGGCGCGCGTTGGTTGCATTGGTATTTGGAAGCACCAAATTATAGTGCCCATTGTTAGGGATTCCAGTGGCCAAGGTCTTAGAAAAGCTTAGTCCGCCGTCTAATGAAAGTAATGCTTTGAGTGTTTTGGTATTCAGTTCAGGGCCATTGGTTCTAGCTACTTCCCAGCGAACTGTTATAGGTTGCCCACCGCTATAACTTTGTAGACTGTCTTGAGAACGAATAAAGAAAGGGCCCACATTAGACTGAACTTTCAAACGGGTACTACCCATTTTTATTCCAGCACCCTCACTTGCGTTGTCCCTCACGGTAACATAAAAATTATAGTCCCTAGGGATGGAGGCCAAGGTCTCCCACTGCGTTAAAGAAGGAGTATCTGTGGTTAATTTATTCGCTGCTATATTAATCAATTTAGGAAAATATCTTTGGGGAGAAGTCGTTGGAGGCAATGACCTAAAAGCAGCTCCTACAGGGTTTTGAGGGCCAAAAATAGCTGCACTAACCACCCCATTGTCTGCTTGTTCCCAAGCGTAAGAAAGAACGTCTTCTGTATTAGGGTCTGAAGCCTTCGCTTCGAGTAAAAATGGCGTACCTAAGGGGAGCTTATAATCATTTAAAGCTTCTAAAATAGGTGCGTCGTTAGTACTCAATTCATTGCTCTCACAAGCGTAAGTGTCAAGATAATTTAAAATTTGAAGGATACTCACCCCATGGAAATAATCCGAGGCATTAGTGGCCACGTTTTCTCCAGAAACAATTCCTGCGTAAGACATAATGGTGCTACCACTTCCAGGTTCTACTTGAACATTCGTTCCCTCTGATTCATACGACCAGGTGTGATTGGCCCCAAATTGATGTCCTATTTCATGGCCCACAAAATCAATATCAAAGGTGTCGCCCTCGGGAAACTGTCCAGAAGAAAAACCACTCCCCTTTTTGTTGTCCTGGCAAACCGCCCCAACAAAACCAGCGTTACCATTGTTATTGTCTTGGTGAAAAAGATGTCCTATATCGTAATTTGCCTCCCCAATATTAGCGGTTAATGTCGTTTGAATTTCATTGTTTAAATCTGACCCAAATGGATCTGTTTCAGGGTCGGTATAAATGACATTGGTCGTACTGGCAACCAAAGAAAGCTGCACCCCTAAATCCCTACCGAACACTGCATTAATTCTGGTTACAGTAGCATTAATTGCCGTTAAAGCACCTTCTAGCGTTCCACCGTGATACTGGGTGTATTCTCCAGAGGCGGCTACCGCAAGCCGGTATGTTTTTACCGTTGTTTTTGCCGCTACATTTGAGGCTTTTGCCCCGCTAGATCTGGCCGTCATACTTCCGGCCGATGCCCTTATACTCTCCGCTGTTTCTTCCTCAAAAGTACTGCATATAAAATCCTGATTTTCAGAATCCTTAGTAGTATAAAACACGTATTGACCTGTGTTTCTTATCTTTTCTAAAAAAGTGAACCCCGCAGAATTAGGACTTGTAAAGGTAGCCGACAATTGGGTGTTTAGGCCTTTAGAAAAGGAGAAAAATACCATTGAACCGAAAGCACCCTCCCCTTTAAATGAGCGAATACCCGGATATTTAAGCTGAAGGCCCTCTGAGAGTGACGCGTAATCACTGATCGAATAAGGTTCTAAAACACCATTTTCATTTGGGAAGTATAGGGGGCTATTCGTATTTACCGATTTTTGAAGGGCTTTGATAAATCCCTCCTCATCCAATTCGTAAAATACTTTATCCTGAGGGGATTTAGCGCCAAATCCCCTCTGTAGTGGGGGTGTTTTAGCAGGAGACCAATAGCTTTGCTGTGCTTGAACAGAAAAGACTAAAAAAAGTAGGCATAATGAAAAAACAAGCCGTAATTTTGAACACATATAGGGATATATATTCTATAAAAATACAGTATTTTATTATAAAACTAAAGTGATTACCACCCATTCCTTACCGCAACTAAATGCCTCTATAAAAACAGCCGTGACTATAGGGACTTTTGATGGGGTTCATTTAGGCCATACTCAAATCATAAAACAATTGGTTCAAAAGGCTAAAATATTAGAAATACCCTCAGTAGTATTGAGTTTTTATCCGCATCCTAGAATTGTTTTACACCAAGACAGTGGGATTAAACTTTTAGACAGTCTTGAAGAAAAAGCGGCCAAATTAGAAGCACTTGGCGTAGACTATTTTGTGGTTTATCCATTTACTAAAAGCTTCTCCAGAATGAGTGCAGAGACTTTTGTATCGGACATTTTAGTCCAGGGGCTACATGCTAAAAGTGTGCTGATTGGCTATGACCACAGGTTTGGTAGAAATAGAAACGCCAACATAGAAGACCTTAGAAATTTTGGGAAACAATACAATTTTGAGGTAGCAGAAATATCTGCACAAGCCATAGAAGCAGTAGCTGTAAGTTCTACTAAAATCAGGAAGGCACTAGAAGAAGGTCAAGTAAAAAAAGCGAATAAATTTCTTGGTAGTGCATTTGGTCTAAGCGGGAAAGTCATTTCAGGTAGGCAAATTGGGCGCACCCTAGGATTTCCTACTGCAAATATAAAACCCTCTTATACCTATAAACTCATTCCAAAGCAAGGGGTCTACGTCATTAAAAGCTATTTGGACGGTCAGGAGGTATTTGGAATGCTTAATATTGGCCAAAACCCAACAGTCACGCTTCATGTATCTGAATCTGTATTTCCGAAAATAGAAGTACATTTTTTTCATTTCAACAAAGACCTTTACGATCAGGAAATAAACGTTTCCTTTATTGAATGGTTAAGGGATGAGATTAAATTTGACTCCTTAGAAGCACTCCGTTCACAGCTCAAAAAAGACCAATCCAAGGCCTTGAAAATAGTTGCTACGTACAAAAGCCAAAAGTAACCTTTAAAATTCCCCCTATTCTACTACCTTTACACTTTATAAAAATTCATACTTTATGTTGCAGATTCAAGCCATAAGAGCCCAAGAAGACGCTATAATTACCGCACTAAAAAAACGCCAAATAGACGCCGCTCCAATTGTATCTAAAATTTTAGAGGCAGACCAACTGAGAAGGGCTACCCAAACCTCCTTAGATGAAAATCTAGCTAGGGCCAATCAGTTGGCTAAAGAAATTGGTGGACTGTTTAAATCTGGTCAAGCAGCAGAGGCACAAGCACTCAAAGAAGAAAGTGCCTCACTTAAAGAAGCGAGCAAAACACTTCAGGCTACTTTAGCAGAGGTTAGCGAAACCTTACAAGATTTATTGTACTCGCTGCCCAATGTACCACATGATTCGGTGCCTGCTGGTAAAAGCGAAGAAGACAACGAAGAAATTTTTAGAGCAGGAGACATTCCTACATTACACAAAGACGCCCTTCCCCACTGGGAGTTAGCTAAAAAATACGACCTGATTGACTTTGAATTAGGGGTTAAAATTGCAGGAGCAGGATTCCCTGTGTATAAAGGCAAAGGCGCCAAATTACAAAGAGCATTAATCGCCTATTTTTTAGATAAAAATACCGCAGCCGGATACACCGAAATACAACCACCACTAGTGGTTAATGAGGCATCTGGTTATGGAACGGGGCAATTGCCAGACAAAGAAGGGCAGATGTATTACATGCCAGAAGACAAACTATACCTCATCCCTACTGCAGAGGTTCCTGTGACCAATATTTTTAGAGATGTGGTCCTATCAGAAAGTGATTTTCCTGTAAAATACACCGCATACACTCCTTGTTTTAGAAGAGAAGCAGGTAGTTATGGTGCTCATGTGAGAGGACTTAATAGACTTCACCAGTTCGACAAAGTAGAGATCGTACAGGTCTCCCATCCAGAAGCTTCATACGAAGCCCTAGATGGCATGGTCCAACATGTAAAAGATATTCTTCAGGAATTAGAAATTCCATACAGAATACTCAAGCTATGTGGTGGAGACCTCGGTTTTACCTCAGCCTTGACCTTTGATTTTGAGTTATTTTCTACCGCCCAAGACAGGTGGTTGGAAATATCTTCTGTGTCTAACTTCGAAACCTTCCAGGCCAATCGCTTAAAACTTCGTTTTAAAGACGCCACTGGAAAAAGCGTCTTAGCGCATACCCTAAACGGTAGCGCCTTGGCCTTACCAAGAGTATTGGCAGGAATTTTAGAAAACTGCCAAACACCAGATGGCATTAAAATACCAAAAGTCTTACAGCCATATACTGGCTTTGACATGATCTCATAACCTATGTTTTTATTTAACGTTACAACACATTTAGACGAGGCACAAGAAGCAGAATGGCTGCATTGGATGCAAGAAGAACACATCCCTACCCTACTCAAAGGAGAATATTTTAAAACCGCTACCCTCACCAAAGTCATGGTAGAAGAGTCAATGGGAGGGGTAACTTATACCGTACAATACACTACAGACCACAAAGCCATTATCAATGGCCTTTACGAAAGGCAGGCTGCAGACTTAGAAGCACAACTAATGAAAAAATTCGGTAATGAAGTGCTCAGTTTCAAAACACCGCTTAAAATAATTGGACAATATTAACCCTTAGCATTTTATTCCCATGGGAAAACACAAAAAAGTTGGAAAGTACCAGAATTGGGATAAAGAAGAAGAATCAAGTGCGGTTAGGGCAAAAAAACACCTTGGGCAACACTTTTTAAAGGATCAGGAAGTCGCTAGAAAAATAGCAGAAACCCTCTTGCTCAATGGTTATGACAATGTCATTGAAATTGGACCAGGAACAGGAGTACTTACCCAATACCTTCTAGAGCAAGACATTAATCTATTGGCCTTAGACTTAGATAGAGAGTCTATAGAATACCTAAAAACTGACTTTGAGATTAACCACCTCAAGTTACTTCAGCGTAATAAAACATTTGAGGTCAGGTATGCAGACTTTCTAAAAGAAGACCTAAGCCTCCTTTTTAATGGTGCTCCCTTTGGTATCACTGGAAATTTCCCTTACAACATTTCCACCCAAATTGTGTTTAAATTGCTTGAATACAAGGATAGAGTCCCTGAATTCACAGGAATGTTTCAAAAAGAAGTGGCCCAGCGAATCTGTGAAAAAGAGGGTAGTAAAGCTTACGGAATACTCTCTGTTTTAGTACAGGCTTTCTACGAAGCAGAATACTTATTCACCGTACATCCTGAAGTATTTAACCCGCCACCAAAAGTTCAATCGGGTGTTTTAAGACTCACCCGAAAAGACAATCTCACCATTGATTGTTCTGAAACGCTATTAAAAACAGTTGTTAAAGCCGCTTTTAACCAAAGAAGAAAGACCCTTAGAAACAGTTTAAAAACTTTACAACTTTCTGAGAATCTAATCAAAGATGCTATCTTTGATAAAAGACCCGAACAAATTTCTGTTGCAGACTTTATTGCACTGACAAAGAAAATAGCCCATGACACCCTTTAAACTCACCACAGAACTTTTAGAAGAGATCGCAGTACTTATTGCCAATAAGGAAAATAAGGCATTGAAAGCCTTGCTCTTGGATATTCACTTTGCAGATGTGGCGGAAATTGTCAATGAGCTCAATTCAGAGGAAGCTACCTACCTGATTAAATTATTGGATTCTGAAAAAACCTCAGATATTCTAACAGAGTTAGATGAGGACATGAGAGAATCTATTCTAGCAAATCTCTCTGCAAAAGAAATTGCAGAAGAATTAGATGAACTGGACACAGATGACGCTGCAGACATTGTAGCAGAACTTCCTACCGAAATGATCGGAAAGGTTATTTCTGCCATTGAAGACAGGGATCACGCGAAAGACATTGTAGACCTTTTACGCTATGACGAAGACACTGCTGGGGGTCTTATGGCCAAAGAGCTCGTGAAAGTAAATGAAAACTGGAATGTCTTGACCTGTGTCAAAGAAATGCGTGCCCAAGCAGAAAATGTCACTAGGGTCCACTCCATTTATGTGGTAGACGAAGAAGACAAATTGGTAGGTCGTTTATCATTAAAAGATTTGCTCACTACCTCTACAAAACAACCCATTAAAGACGTCTATATCTCAAAAGTAGACGCTGTATCTGTAAATGAAAGCACAGAAGAAGTGGCTAAAATCATGTCTAAGTACGATTTAGAAGCCATTCCCGTGATCGATGAATTAGGACGTTTAGTGGGCCGAATTACCATTGATGATATTGTAGATGTGATTCGAGAAGAAGCAGAGAAAGATTATCAATTAGCTGCAGGTATTTCTAATGACGTAGAAGCAGACGACAGTATTTGGGAACTCACCAAAGCGAGAATTCCTTGGTTGTTCCTAGGCCTCATAGGAGGTGTAGGAGCGGCAGCTATAATGGGTGGCTTTGAAACTTTGATTCAAAAGTACGCCATCTTATTTTTCTTTACTCCACTCATTGCCGCTATGGCGGGTAATGTTGGGGTGCAATCTTCTGCGATTGTGGTACAAGGTATTGCCAATGATGACGTTAAGGGCAGTATAGGCCAAAGGGTCTTTAAAGAAATGCTCTTGGCGCTCTTAAACGGAACTATCTTGGCCATAATACTGCTGTTGTTTACCTGGTTTTGGAAAGGAGATTTACGTACCTCCATCGCTATTGCCATTTCACTAGTTACCGTAACCGTTGCCGCAGGAGTCATTGGTACCTTTACACCATTATTTTTACACAAAAGAGGGATTGATCCAGCCATTGCCACTGGACCATTTATCACCACTTCCAATGACATATTTGGAATCCTAATATACTTTAGCATTGCCAAAGCCATTCTTGGTTTTTAATATCACCCGATGAAAGTACTTCATATAGACACCAATCATCCTTGCCTCATAGAGGGTTTGGCTGCTTTAGGCTTTGAAAATCACGAGCAATATACGGCCTCAAAAGAGGCTGTTTTGAAAATCATCTCCCAATACGACGGCCTGATCCTTCGTTCGAGATTTCCCATAGACCGAGTGTTTTTAAAAGCTGCAACAAAACTAAAATTTATAGGACGGGTAGGTGCTGGTCTGGAGAATATTGACCTAGCAACGGCTGCAGAATTGGGTATTTTTTTAGCAGCTGCTCCGGAAGGAAACAGAAATGCTGTTGGAGAACACAGTTTGGGCTTGCTCCTCTCTTTGTTTCAGAAATTACACACTGCAGATTATGAAGTAAAACATGGAATTTGGGATAGATCTGGCAATAGGGGTATAGAATTAGATGGCCAAACGGTTGGAATTATAGGTTTCGGAAATATGGGTCAAGCCTTTGCCAAAAAACTCCGCGGTTTTGACCTAGACATTATTTACCACGACTTAAAAAAAATTCCTCCCCTAGTAGGTTGTTCACAGGTATCCCTCTCTGAACTCCAAAGCCGCGCTACTGTAGTAAGCTTACATTTGCCCCAAACCCCAGAAACCAAAGGTCTGGTCAACACCCAATTTATAAATGGGTTTCAACATCCATTCTGGCTACTCAATACGGGGCGGGGTAGCGCTGTTGTTACAGCAGACCTTGTAAAAGCCATTGAAAAAGGACAAATAAGGGGAGCCGGTTTAGACGTATTAGAATACGAAACTAGTTCTTTTGAAAGTTTTTTAAACAACACCAATAAGCCAGAAGCCCTGCGATATTTAATGGAGAGCAAAAAAGTTATTCTTAGCCCTCATGTAGCTGGTTGGACCCATGAAAGTCATGAGAAATTGGCCAAAACCGTAGTAGAAAAAATTGCTGTACACTTTGGCGTATCTGGCTAAGCTGGACGCTTTGGCTTATCTGACTGTCAAACGCTAAGGAAGATCTAAATTAATATCTTCTGGGGGCACTCCAGCGGCCAGCTTGCGTTCTAGATCTGCTTGAAACTCCTCCATAACTGGCTTTACAGTACTTTCTGGCAAGTCTGATATCTTAATATACATAAGGCCATCTACCGCATTATTAAACAGTGGGTCTACATTAAAAGCAATCACCTTAGCATTCTGCTTAATGTATTTTTTAATCAAAACTGGAAGTCTGAGGTTTCCTGGCTCTACCTCCTCAATGAGCTTGTCAAACTTATTGAGATCAGATTGTGTTTCGTCAAAAACAAAATCCTTGTCTGCGTCTTTTAATTTTACTTTAAATGCTTTTTTTGGCCTGATGTACTGGGCTATATATGGATCCCAATAATGAGACTTCATAAACTCAATCATGAGGGATTTAGAGAAATTGGAAAACTGGTTGCTAATACTTACTCCTCCAATAAGGTATTTGTGTTCTGGAAAACGCAGGGTGGTATGAATAATCCCCTTCCAAAGCAAAAACAAAGGCATAGGTTTTTGTTGGTAGTCTGCAACAATATACGCCCGACCCATTTCAATAGATTGTGACATAAGTTCGTGTAGTTCAGGCTCAAATCTAAAGAGGTCTTGAAGGTAAAATCCATCTATGCCTCTCTGAGCATAAATTTCAGAACCAAATCCCATTCTATACGCACCAACAATTTTTTGGGCCTCATTGTCCCATAAAAAAAGATGGTGGTAATAGTGGTCAAAAGCGTCTAAATCTATGGCTTTATTTGTGCCCTCCCCAATGGCCCTAAAAGTCTCTTCTCGTTGGCGACCAATCTCTTGAAGGATATTGGGGATAGTGTTGGCCTTGGCCAAGTAAACCTCGTAATTTCTACTCGAGAGCAATTGCGCATTGGCCTGCTTAATAGCTTCAATTTCTAAAACTAGTAAAGAAGCAGACACAGCATTAGCAATGGCTTTTGGTGCCTTTGGAAGTTTTAAATTTGCCGCGCTTTTTAAGGTTTGTGGCAATTGATTCAATAAACTTTCTCTTTCATAGGCATTAGACAACATATACGTTTTTCTCCTCAGCAAATCGGTAAAAGACGCCAAGTCTAAGTGCTGTTTTTGAACTGCTACAGGGATTGGAGCTCCAATGCGAATTTTTATGGGTCTGTATTTTTGAGAGCTAAGCTCTGAGGGAAGTTTAGCGGTTCTGAAAAGATCTCTCCAAGAGGCCAAACGATAAAATAAAGCTGAATTTTTTGCATGAAAATATATGGGAACTACGGGGACTTCTGCCTTTTGAATCAATTTCATCGCTGGAATCTCCCAAGGTTTGTCAACCATGATTTGTCCTTCCTTTACCGTAGAAACTTCACCTGCAGGAAATATTCCAAGCACATGCCCCTCTTTTAAGTGGCGCATGGCCTCTTTAAAACCCTTGAGGCTATTTTGAGCATCTTTATGGTTTTCAAAAGGATTTACTGGAAATATATTGGGCGCCATCGGTTTCACCCTTTGCAGTAAAAAATTAGCCATGATTTTATAATCTTCTCTATAAAGAAGCATTATTTTCATGAGTAAAACACCGTCAATAGCACCAAGGGGATGGTTAGATACCGTAATAAAAGGTCCTGATTTGGGGAGTCTTTTAAAATCCTCGTCTGGTATTTCAAAATCTATTTGAAAATGCGAAATCACCGCATCTAAAAAATCTGGTCCAGATAGATGTTTGTTTTTGTCGTAAAATCTATTAATAGCTTGAATCCTAGTGAGTCTGAGTAACAAACCACCTAAGGCGTCACCCAAAAGACCGAAACGACTTAAACCCAATACTTTAGACACCTCCCTAGCAGACACTAGACCCATATCACCTTACTTAAATAAGGATTACTCCTTGAATAAAATACAAAGTAAAGATAGAAAAGTTTCCCTACTGTACCACCAACTGTAAAGTCTCTTTAGCCCTTTGCTCCAGAAGAATTGCTTTACCTTTTTGCAGGCTTTCTATGGCTTCTGAATTAAAATGACGGATCGTGAATAGCGATACCCCTTTGTGGCAAATTACCTTAAATTCCTTTTTAAGTAGAGGCAACAACTCATCCAATCGATTAAACCTGTTGTCTACACAAACAGAAAAGCTAATCGCTGAGTTCTGAATTAAATCTACCTTTAAGCTGTACTGATGCAAAAGTTTAAATAAAGCTCCTATACTGTCTTCTACAATAAAAGAAAAATCCAAAGAAGACAACTCCAATAATACCTGATCGCGTTTAACTATAAAACATGGAACGTAGGGCTGTATTCCCACACCTTTACCCACTGTTGTACCCGCTGCTTTTGGATCTATAAAAGATTTTACGTGTAAGGGTATTTCTTTTCTTTGTAGGGGTTGTAAGGTTTTTGGGTGAATGACAGAAGCACCGTAAAAAGCCAACTCAATAGCTTCTGTATATGAGATATTTTCCAAAAGGGTGGTCTGTTCAAAATAACGGGGATCTGCATTTAATACCCCTGGAACATCTTTCCAAATGGTAACCGCATTTGCATTTAAGCAATAAGCTAAAATGGCAGCGGTATAATCGGAACCCTCTCTGCCTAATGTTGTAGTGAAATTATTGTGGTCAGACCCTAAAAAGCCCTGGGTAACATACAGGGTATTTTTCTGTATAGCTGCTTTAGTCTCAATAGCGGTTTTCTCCCAATCTACCACTGCATCCCTATACTGGTCGTTTGTTTTAATACATTTTCTAATATCCAACCAAGTATTATCTACTCCAGATACAGTTAAATAAGCACTTAAAATAGTGCTGGATAAAAGTTCTCCATAACCGACCAATTGGTCATAAACAAAATTGTAATTAGGAGATTTATTCCAAGCCAAAAATCCTCTGATTTCAGCCTCTAATACAGACAAAGCCTTGAAAATTTCATCCTGTTCGGATGGAAATAATTCCCTGCAAATGGCCCGGTGAAAATCCATTAAACTACCCAATGAGTCCTCAACCTCATTGTGAAGTCCTGATTTTTTATCGGAAAAATAGGCCGCCACCAATTCTTCCATTGCATTGGTTGTTTTACCCATAGCAGAAACCACAACCAAAGTATTTTTATGGCCCATGGTTTCTAATACCTGAACCACATTCTTAACCCCTGCAGCATCTTTAACAGAAGCGCCTCCAAATTTAAAAACCCTCATATTAAATGTTATTAAAATCTGTTATTCCTTTTTCATCTAGTTGAACAACATTCCAATCTCTCATGACATTTGCCCCCTTGGCTTCGTAAAAATCTATCGCTGGAGTATTCCAATCTAAGACTTCCCACGAGACCCTTTTTAAACCCTTTTCTTTAGCATAAGACACTACTTTTGTCAAGAGTGCATTTCCTATCCCCTTACCCCGCTCAGAAGAAGTAACTATGAGGTCTTCTAAATGAATCACTGGGCCTTTCCAAGTAGAATATCTGGGATAAAACAAGGCAATTCCCACTATTTCACCAGCAGATTTTTCAGCGACAAAACAATGAAACAATGGGTTTGAACCAAAACCGTCACGCTCTAGGTCAGCAATACTTACTTCCACAGCTTGAGGCTCTTTTTCAAAAACCGCTAGTTCATTAATCAGAGCCCAAACGCCTGTCATATCCGATTTCACTGCCTCTCTAAGATGAAAATCCATATCTAATGTTATAAATGAAACACAAAGTTATAAATTTAAATTTGTCAAGGGCATACTTAGTCAATTCTTTCACAAAAACTCCGATAGTTGTGACGTAATTGAGTGACCACAAAAAAAATTGGAGGTTGGTGGTTAAAATTAGAGGTTAGTTGTTAAAATTGGAAGCCTGCTATAAAAAAAGGGCCCAAAGGCCCTGATCTATTTATTCGTAAAAGTAGCATCCAAATAAGTTCGAATAAGAAGAAACTTTTACTCTAAAATGTTGCTATGTTGCAAGCTAACTATAAAAGAGATTGATATTCGTCAAAGCTCAATCTACCCCCAAAAATAGCTGTAGATCTTGTAATTAATTTTTTAGCGTCTTCGGTGGTATATCCTAAACCTATCGCATACTTTAAAACCATAGCTTCTTCCTCTGCATCCATATTGTGGTCTGCAAAAACAATTCTAAATAAATCATACAAACGCTCTAACCTTGTTTGAGCATCTGATGGTGGGTCAATAGGGTACTTATTTTCCTTTTTCATCACCTCATTATATTCCTCCTGGCTAATACCTAACTTCTTAGCAAATCGGTCTATAACGTCCAATTCAGAGGCATTAATAACACCATCTGCGGCAGCCAATGTGGCTATGGCTGCAAAATGAGCCAAATTGGTTCTGTGTTCACTGTTGCTGTATAAATCTTTAAAAGACATAAAATATTCACTTTATATTAGGTAGTAAAGATAGGCCTTTTAGCCTATATTTGCTAAAAATTTACCCTTGAGTAAATCGATCATTAGCAGCATTTTTTCCAGCTTTTTGTCTCCTCAATTATCTGGGCTTATTACAGAAAAGGAAGGTGTTTTACCTACAGAAACCAAAACTGTTTATCTAAACGGGTTGGCTGGGTCTGCCCTTTCATTTGCCATAACCGCTTTATTTAACGAGTCCAAAGTACCCTTTGTGCTTATCTTAGAAGATAAAGAAACAGCTGCTTATGTGCTCAATGATTTAGAATCTTTCATTGGAGAAGACAGGGTGCTTTTTTATCCAGCGAGTTACAAGAAACCCTACCAACACTCCCAAACAGATAATGCTAATATTTTATTGAGGGCAGAAGTCCTTCAGAGGTTTGGAAAAGAAGGAAAGCCCCTCTGCATTGTAAGCTATCCAGAAGCCATTTTTGAAAAAGTCATTCAAAAGAAAACACTGGAAAAAAACACCCTAAACCTGAAGCAGGGAGACCTAATCTCTTTAGATTTCCTCAACGAAAGTCTTTTTGAATACGGATTCAAAAGAGTAGAGTTTGTCAGTAGTCCTGGCGAGTTTTCAGTGAGAGGTGGGATTGTAGATGTTTTTTCATATGCCTATGATCATCCTTATAGGATTGAATTCTTTGGGGAAGAAGTAGAAAGCATTAGAACTTTCGATATTGTAAGCCAACGCTCCATAGCGAAACAAGAAGAGATTAGTATTATTCCTAACGTCACTCAAACTGATACCCTCACAAAGCGACAAGATTTTTTTAGTTTCACAGATAAAAAAACAACTGTTTTCATTAGAAAACCAGGGGTGCTCAAACAGAAAATTAACAGTCTATACAAAGAAGCAGTCTTAAAATTTGACAGCTTAGAAGGTGAAATAGCTCAAATACCCCCCGAAAATTTATACGTACAAAACAAGGAGTTGTTTGGTGCTTTAGAAAACCACCATTGTGTTTTTCTAGAAAGTCAAGCGTCAGAAATCACTCAACTAGGCTTACAAAAAACATCAGATAGTGCAGAAAATAATATCCTGATAGACTTTAAAGGAACAGACCAACCTGCGTTCAATAAAAAATTTCCGCTCATCATAGAGCGACTGTTACAAAACAATCTCAAAGGCATAAACAATTATTTGTTTTGTTCCAGCGATCAACAAGCCAAGCGTTTTAGTGATATTTTTGAAGCAACAGAAAAAGAGGTGCCCTACAAAACCGTGGTATTGCCCATTCATAGAGGTTTTGAAATTCCATTATTACAATTAGCTTGCTATACCGATCATGAAATTTTTGAAAGATATCACAAATTTCATATCAAAAATGGCTTTGATAAGAAAGAGGCTATTAGCCTATCTGAGCTTAACAAATTAGAGATTGGAGATTACGTTACCCATATAGACCACGGTATTGGAAAATTTGGCGGACTACAAAAAATAGATGTCGAAGGAAAAAAACAAGAAGCCATAAAATTGTCCTATGGAGAAAGAGATGTACTCTATGTGAGCATTCATTCCCTTCATAAAATTGCCAAGTTTAATGGAAAAGATGGCAGCCCTCCCAAAATATATAAACTCGGTTCGGGGGCATGGAAAAAAGTTAAAGAAAAGACCAAGTCCAGGGTTAAAAAACTTGCTTTTGATCTCATACAAATCTATGCCAAAAGACGGCTACAAAAAGGGTTTCAGTACGCACCAGACTCCAGTTTACAACATGAACTAGAGGCCTCATTTTTATACGAAGACACTCCAGATCAGCTCACTGCCACAGAAGATATTAAAAAAGATATGGAAAGTGAACGTCCCATGGACAGGTTAATCTGTGGAGATGTAGGCTTTGGTAAAACAGAAGTAGCCATTAGGGCTGCATTTAAAGCGGTAGACAACGGAAAACAAGTAGCTATTTTAGTGCCCACCACTATTTTGGCTTACCAGCATTTCAACACCCTTACTGCCAGACTGAAAGATATGCCCGTTTCAATAGATTACCTCAACAGGTTTAGGAGCTCTAAAGAAAAAAAGGCTGTTTTGGAACGTTTAGAGAACGGCAGATTAGATATTATTATTGGTACGCACCAATTGGTTAACAAAGCCGTAAAATTTAAAGACCTGGGACTACTTATTGTAGATGAGGAGCAAAAGTTCGGGGTAGGTGTAAAAGACAAACTCAAGTCACTCAAAGAAAATGTAGACGTACTGACCCTCACTGCAACCCCTATTCCAAGAACTTTACAGTTCAGCTTAATGGCTGCGAGAGATTTGTCAGTAATTAATACTGCTCCACCCAACAGGTACCCTATTGAGAGCAGTGTAATTCGTTTTAACGAAACACTGATTAGAGATGCTATTTCCTATGAAATTCAAAGGGATGGTCAGGTATTTTTCATTCACAATAGGATTGAAAATATAGCAGAGGTAGCTGGACTCATTCAACGATTGGTTCCAGATGCTCGCGTGGGTATTGGCCATGGGCAAATGGAAGGAAAAAAACTTGAAAACCTCATGAAAGCGTTCATGGGAGGTGAATTTGACGTTTTGGTCTCTACAACAATCATTGAAAGTGGTCTAGACGTGTCTAATGCCAACACCATTTTTATTAATAATGCCAATAACTTTGGCCTGAGTGACCTCCACCAAATGCGCGGACGTGTAGGAAGAAGCAATAAGAAAGCATTCTGCTACTTCATTACCCCTCCTTATGAGGTCATGACGGCCGATGCCAGAAAAAGAATTCAAGCCCTGGAACAATTCACCGCGTTAGGAAGCGGCTTCAATATTGCCATGAAAGATCTAGAAATCAGGGGTGCAGGAGATATTCTTGGTGGAGAACAGAGTGGCTTTATTAATGAAATAGGATTTGAAACCTACCAGAAAATTATGGCAGAGGCCATAGATGAGCTCAAGCAGTCAGAATTCAAAGACCTTTACGAGACGCCCGAAGAAGACAACAACAAGGCTTTCGCTTCAGAAACTCAAATGGATGCAGATATTGAAATGTTATTCCCAGATGATTATGTGAATAGCACTTCTGAAAGGCTCAGCCTATATACCACATTAAATGGTTTGACTAATGATGCTGAATTAGACGCTTTTGAAAATGAACTCATTGATCGTTTTGGACCCATCCCAGAGGAAACGAAAGACCTTTTACTAGCAGTCCAAGTAAAATGGATTTCAAACTATATGGGCATAGAAAAAGTCGTAATGAAAAAAGGCAAGTACTTGGGTTATTTCATTGCAAACCAACAATCTGACTATTATCAAAGTGCCAGATTTAGAAAGGTATTGGCTTTTGTTCAAGCACACTCAAAACAATGCACGCTAAAAGAGAAACAAACTAGAAGTGGTCTGAGACTCTTATTAGTGATAGAAGGCGTACATAAAGTCAATAGCGCCTACAAAATACTCTCTAGCTTTAAAGCGTCTTAAGGTCTTTAATTGTTCTAAAAGCTACGTCTACCTGAGTGTCATTTACTATAATAGTAAATTCATTGGTCGTAGATATTACCTCATAAAGCACTATACCCTCCCAGGCCAATCTTTGAAAGATAAAATAATAAATACCCGGGACAGACACATTTTCTGCAGGTAATTTAACCGTAATGGAAGATAAATTTTCAGCTTTTTGGGTGCATTTTTCCGTCACAAAAAGTGTTTCAACGGTCTTGTCTAAGGCTCCACTAACCACTATATTTAGCTCATTCACTCCTCTAGAAGAGGTGTAAAACACATCTTTATTTTTATTAATTTCTTTTAAAAGCAAGGTTTGATTTTCCAGAATACTATCTGAAATTAAAAAGGTAAAGTCCGTAAGAGAAGAACGCACAGTAATTTCTCCTATGTTTTTTAAAACTTTAATGATTTTGTGGGTCGCTCTAAATTCCATGTCGTCCGACAATCTTTTTAGTGCCATTACTATAGCGCCATTTCTGATGTCCTTACCAAGGGCTTCTTCTATTTCTGGCATAATAATTCGAGATAGAGATGTAAGATTAATGATTCCCTGTGCTAAAGCACTTTGTAAAAAAGGTTTCTTTTTAATGTAATTTTCTACAACTGAAGAGATAGTTTTCATCTTAAAAAATAAAATTAGTCTTAAAACAAGTATAAAATAGAATACAAATGTAACACTTTGTTATAAATTAAACAAAATGTTGTTGAATTAAAAATGATAAAAAGCGTCTTTAAGGTGTTCTAAATCATATGAATGGGTATCCATTGTAATGTACACAATGTCAAAACGAGCTTCTTTATTCACTTTGTAGCGCTGCATATAGTAATTTGCAGCCCTAATAAGATGGTGTATTTTAGAAGGTGGCACCAATTGTATTAAGGGTACCATAGCAGGCGCTGTTCTGGTCTTTACCTCTATTACGACAAGAAAGTCTTCATGAAGTGCAATAATATCTATTTCAGCTTTTCTATGTATGTAATTAACTGCCCTTATTTCATAACCCTTTGAAATGAGGTACTCTTGTGCTATATGCTCTCCTTTAGCGCCCAAATCATTGTGAATTGCCATGCGTTAGATTTTAAATGTAGGTCCATTCTGACTTGGAGGGTATTCGCAACTTTACCGTTAAAAATTTGGAGACAAAAACTATAAGCTCCCTGTAATATACCTCCATTAATATACTTAAAAAATTTTAAAAGACCCCCTGAGCTCTTGACAAATTGCCTATTTTTGTGGGTAATTTTTAAGTATGATGTCTCAAAATTCAGAAGCCTCCAGGTACACCATTACCGCAGCACTCCCTTATACTAACGGACCAATTCATATTGGTCATTTGGCAGGTGTATATGTTCCTGCAGATATTTACAGCCGTTATCTCAGGGGTATTGGTAAAGATGTTGCTTTCGTTTGTGGAAGTGATGAGCATGGTGTAGCCATATCTATGAAGGCTAAAAAAGAAGGCATTACCCCAAAAGAGGTCATTGACAAATACCATAAAATTATTTCAAAATCCTTTGTGGATTTTGGAATTACTTTTGATCACTACTCCAGAACATCTGGTGAAATGCATCATAAAACAGCTTCAGATTTTTTTAAAAAACTTCATGAAGATCAGGCCTTTATCGAGGAAACTACCCCACAACTGTTCGATCCAGAAGCAAAGCAATTTTTAGCAGATCGTTTTGTGACGGGAACATGCCCAAAATGTGGTAATGAAGACGCCTATGGAGACCAATGTGAATCTTGTGGAAGCGCTTTAAACGCTACTGAACTCATTAACCCTAAATCTACCTTAAGTGGGGCAACTCCCATACTCAAGGAAACCAAACATTGGTTTTTACCACTCGATAGGTATGAGTCATTTTTAAAAGAATGGATTTTAGAGGGCCACAAAAAAGATTGGAAACCCAATGTTTACGGACAATGTAAATCATGGATAGAAGAGGGGCTTAAACCCAGAGCAGTGACAAGAGATTTAGACTGGGGTATTCCAGTTCCTGTAACAGGCGGCGAGGGAAAAGTGCTTTACGTCTGGTTTGACGCACCTATCGGTTATATTTCAGCCACTAAAGAATGGGCTGCGAAAACTGGAAAAGATTGGGAACCCTATTGGAAAGATAAAAATACTAAAATGGTTCATTTCATAGGGAAGGATAATATTGTCTTTCACTGCATTATATTTCCTGCAATGCTCAAAGCTCATGGAGATTTTATTTTGCCAGAAAATGTTCCTGCCAATGAATTTTTAAACTTAGAAGGGCAAAAACTTTCTACCTCTAAAAATTGGGCCGTTTGGTTACATGAATACCTTGAAGCCTTTCCTGACCAACAAGATGTATTGAGATATACCCTTACAGCAAATGCACCAGAATCTAAAGACAATGATTTTACTTGGAAAGATTTTCAAGCTAGGAATAACAATGAATTGGTCGCTATTTTTGGAAACTTCATTAATAGAGGGGTGGTATTGACGCAAAAATATTATCAGGGCAAAGTACCTACGCCAGGCCACTTAGAAGCTATAGACTTAGAAACTCTGGCTGCGCTTAAAGAATTTCCTGCAGCTATTGCTAACTCTCTCGAAAAGTACAGATTTAGAGAAGCCAGCGGAATATTAATGCAAGTAGCAAGACTTGGAAACAAATACCTGGCAGACAGTGAACCATGGAAACTCGTTAAAACGGATCCAAAAAGAGTGGAGTCAATAATGTATGTCAGTTTGCAAATCGCTGCTGCTTTGGCGGTTTTATCGGAACCTTTCTTGCCATTTACCTCCAATAAGTTAAGTGAAATGTTAGACTTAGCTCCCCTAGATTTATCTTGGAAAAATGTTGCTGAAAAAGAGGCACTCCTTCCTAGCGGTCATGTCATAAAAGAAGCCCAACTCCTTTTTAGAAGAATTGAAGACAGCGAAATAGATGCTCAGATTCAAAAATTAAATCAAACTAAAATAGATAATGCCGCTATGGAAGCTACTGTAGTACCACAAAAAGACACCTCAAGCTTTGAAGATTTTAGCAAATTAGACCTCAGAACAGGCACTATATTATCTGCAGAGAAAATGCCAAAAGCGAAGAAATTATTAGTGCTTCAAGTCCAAACCGGACTAGATACTAGAACGATAGTTTCTGGAATAGCAGAACACTTTAGTCCAGAGGAAGTGGTCGGTAAAAAAGTGACTGTTCTAGTCAACCTAGCACCAAGAGTATTAAGGGGAGTAGAAAGTGAGGGAATGATCTTAATGACGGAGCACAAATCTGGAAAATTAGTGTTTGTAAACCCGGATGAAGATGGGGTGGCAGATGGCACCGTAATTAGTTAAGTAAACACGGACTAAAGACAATTACTAGGTTTTCAAGCGCATTTAAACAAAAAAAAAGCCCCATTTACGGGCTTTTTTTGAAATGTAAGGGCAATAATAAGCAATGGCTCTGACTTCATTCTTCTGTTTGATTGCCTTTATTTTGCAGTAACAACACCTCTGTGCACAACACTTCGGTTTTATACCTAGTCTCTCCCTCTGCAGAGGTATAGGTCCTATGGGTAAGTTTCCCTTCAATAGCGATTTCCTGACCCTTGCTTACATACTGAGATACAATCTCTGCTGTTTTACCCCAAGCAACAATGGAATGCCACTGAGTGTCTGTCATTAATACCCCTTCTTGATTTCTGAATTTTTCATTGGTTGCCATAGAAAAATTGACCACTGTTTTACCACTTTCTAAGGTCTTTAACTCTGGTTGAACACCTAAATTTCCAATTAACTGAACTTTGTTTCTGATTGCTTTCATAATATATATTTTATAAGGTTAAATAAAAAGAACTGCCTTTGAAGCTTCATTCATTTTACCGTACAAACATAGTTGCAGCATTTGGCTAGAGTCGGTATTAAAATATTTGTTGTCGTTTACAGTCGTTTGTAAACGTTTACAAAGCAATCAATAAGGATTTTAGCCTATTTATGGGAACAAAAGAAAAATCACTAACTTTAGAATTCCCGGCCCTTCAAGACGTACCCTGCTAAAATACCTATCATGGAAAAAGTATGTCTTTGCTGCGAGGAAAAAATAAAAGGGAGAAGCGATAAAAAATTTTGTGGAGACGCTTGTAGAAACGAGTTTCACAATGTGCAAAACGCTCCCTATAATTCACTTGTAAGAAATACCAATAGACGACTCAAAAAAAACTATCGTATTTTAGCACAGGTCACATTAGTTGGTGGAAAGGGTAGAATTACTAAAGCTACATTAATTCACAAAGGATTTTTCTTTGATCTATTTACCTCTATTTATAAAACTCAAAAAGGGAATGACTATTATTTTATCTATGATCTTGGCTATTTAAAAATAGCCTCTGATCTATTTGTAGTAGTTCGGAAATTTAAGTGATGCCTATTTTTAAAACTAGTATTAAACCATAAACTTTCAAAAAAATGGAGTGTTTTTCCAAATCAATATGAATGAGTTCCACAATAGAAACAGATAAGTTTATAATTAAAAATGAGTGGGTCCACCCAAAAAAATAAGTGAGTTTTCCAATAGAAATTAATAAGTTCCCCTATAGAAATTACTGCTTTTTCCACTGCTGACTACTGAGCTTCAATGCGGCAATCACAATATCTTTTCTGCTAATTTGACCTACTAATTTTCCCTCTTTTAATACAGGAAGTCTTCTTCTACTACTCTTATGAAATATAGCTGCTGCGTCAAAAATTGAAGCAGATGCATCTATAGTTTCCACTTCTTTTGACATGAAAGAAGCCACACTTTTATCTAATATAGGGAGGTTAAAATACCTGCTTTCAGAAATCTGTTTCATACAGTCTGCTTCAGACACAATACCTACCAGTTCCATTTTATCATTGAGCACAGGCCCTCCAGAGATTGGGTGATTGGCAAAACACTCCATCACTTCCATAATCGATTGATCGGGTGAAAATGTGATCAATGTGGTGGTCATATAATCAGACACTAAAATAGCCTCTTTTATTCCCTCTTTTTGGACTTGTCTGGCCCCTTGAAAACTTTTAATACCCATAATACAATCCTTTAATAATCAGTTTAATATAATCAAATTTTCAATCCTTTCCAATTATAACTGAATGATTAGCAATGGCTGAACTTGCATAAAAGCAAGAGGCATTCGTAAAAAGTCCGCAGAATATGTGGTATTTTTAATGAAAATAAACAGCTGTGGACGCTTCAAAGAAGTCACAAAAGATATTGGGAATTATAGGCTGCGGATGGCTTGGATCTGCTGTAGCAGCGCATTTTATTAAGCACAACTGGATCGTTAAAGGAACCCGAAGGTCAGAAGAAAAATTGGCCCATTTAGAATTATTAGGTATTCAGCCCTTCAAATTTGAATTAGGCACAACAGCCTTGCACCATAATTTTTATGAGCACTTAGACCTGCTTCTAATTTGTATTCCACCACAACTCAGGGGTAATGAAAGTAACGCTTTCATAAACCATATAGCATCCCTGTGCAAAGAGCTTCAAAAAACACTGCCTGAAAATTGCCAAGTTATTTACACCTCATCTACAGGGGTTTACCCCAATAATGGCGGTCCTTTTTCTGAACTAAGTCAGTGGACCACAGACAATGAACGGGCACAGAAACTTTTAACTGCAGAAAAAATTATAGCTACCCTACCCCACAAAAAAACCACCATCAGGCTCGCTGGGCTAGTAGGGCCAGACAGAGAGCCCGTAAGGTCTTTAAGTGGTAGAACACATATTACAGGCGGCAATAAAGCCGCCAACCTTATTCATCAAAAAGACGCTGTAAAATTAATTTGGTCGCTTTCTAAGGAATCCGTTCCAGTGCCAATAATCAATGGAGTATTTCCCCAAAAAATCAAAAAAGCAGATTTCTATAAAGCGAAAGCATTACAATTAAATATACCCCCACCCATTTTTTTAGAAGCAACACAGCCTCTAGATCGATTAATACACTCAAGAGTTTTTTTAGGATTTACTTATGATAAAGCCCTGTTATGAATTGAAAAAAAATAGCTAGTTTTAGCGAAGAATTCTACAAGAAACAACCTAACAACAATTTCATGAAAAAATTACTAGTCCTCCTTTTAATACTTTCTGGGACCACTTTAAAAGCACAAGACCAAAACTCTTTAGAAAAGCATTACCAAGCTTTTTACAAGCAAATGAGGGCACAAGGAGATATAAACGGAATTATACAAGCCTTAACCCATCTTAATGTAATTGCGCCTAATACTGCTAGAAGAGACACCTTAGCTTACATATACAGCAGCAACAACCAACACATGCAAGCCTTAAATTTATTGGGTATTGAACGCTTAGACGAAGACTCAGATTTAGCGGTCCAAGTTAAAGCAGTTTCTTTAAAAGCCATTGAGCAACCTAAACGGGCCTTGGAACATTTTGAAGAATTAGCCAAAAGAAATCCAAGTGCTTATTTGTTATATGAGGTGTCAGATTTAAAAATAGTTACTGGAGACAACAGTGGTGCTATGGTTACTATTAAAGAAGGACAAGCGCTTACTAAGGCAGACATGAAATATGCCTTTTACGAAAGGCAACAACCTTATGAGGTAGCCTTAAAATCTGCTTTTTTTCACTTAGAAGCTCTCGTGATTTACAACACAGATAAAAATAGAATTAAAGAGGCTATAGCTCTAATAGACAGGGCCCTGGTATTGTCACCGAATTTTAATTTAGCCAGCCTGAGCAAACAAGCTCTTGAATCTAGATTGGTCGTTCCAGAAGAAACTCCAAAAGACTAATTCAAAGCAGAGTCATAACGAGCGAATTAAAAGACATAGCCTAAAAATACGCATAGCGTTATAGGCCTAACTTATAAATTGCAAACCAATAATATCTAATTTTTTAAGCCCTTGAGACGCACAATTGAAATGCTATCTTGGGCTTTTTTTAATTCCAATAAACTGGAAACATGATCATTTGGCACGGCAATAGACAACACATAATGGGCTATTTTCCACTGGCCTTCTTCAAATTCTAAAACACCTGAACCCCTACAAATTCCCATTTGAGTATCTAGCAATTCGTCAAACCAAACCGTTGTATCATTATGATAAATATGCCGCTCTAAGGAAGTAAAAGACCAGGCCTTTCCCGCATTAAAATAGGGCTTTGAAAAAGACTTAAACGCTTTATTTTCCCAATGCTCGGTAGCATCTGTACCTACAAAAACACCTTGCTTGGTCATGAGTGAGAAGTATTGATCAAAATCAGCATCGGCGGCAGCCAAATGCCAAGCGTCAATTACTTTAGCCGCCTTTTGAATTAACGAAGACTCCGAAGTTGGTGCTAAAATTTCTTGGGCAGAAAGACCCATTGAAAGGCCCACAATAGCCCCAAACAAAAAGTAAGAGCGGATTTTTTTAACGAACATCATTAAAATCATTTAAGTTTACTGGAGCAACAGTATGCCTGTTGAGTTGGTCTTTCAAGCCATTAAAGGCCTCAATAGTTTCTAGTGTAGCCGCCTTTGGATCCTGTGACTGGTCTATTAAAGCTTGAGTTTTCAAAAGGTATGTACGGAGCAACCGCTGCCTACTTTTCACCTCTGGAGTGTTAAAGTCTTTCGGGTATCCATCTTTGAGAATAGCCCCTTCTTTTTCAATTAATTCAGAGATCAACATTTTCAAATCAGGCAATGATACCACTAATTTCAAAGCCGCCATTCTCTGGTCCAATGCGTCAAAAGCAGGCCATTCTTTTACAATTGAATCTGCTTTAATAGACAAAGGTCTGAAATCCGGTAAATCTGAATAATCTAAAGATACACTGACTCCTGTTGCTTCTTGCTTTTCCACTTGCTTTTCACCGCAGGAAAGCACCCCTAATATAGCCAAAAAAAAGACTGTTTTTTTCATTGGGGAAAGATACATAAATTAATAAAAGGGTATATTTACTGGGCTTTAAAAAAACATCCTATGCACCATAAAACACTTATTCTAGGTGCCTGCGGGCAAATTGGTACTGAGCTCACCATTGCGCTTAGAGAAAAATATGGCCTAGATAATGTGGTAGCAAGTGATATTAGGGCAACAGAAGACTCGGTGATGAATGCCGGGCCCTTTGAGATTTTAGACGCTACTGATTTACACGCCCTAGAAGACGTGATCATGCATTATGAAATTGAGACCGTTTATTTAATGGCGGCCATGTTAAGCGGTACCGCTGAAAAATTTCCTATGAAGGCTTGGTCTTTAAACATGGATACTTTATTTCATGTGTTGAACCTCGCCAAAGACAAAAAAATTTCAAAAATATTCTGGCCTTCCAGTATTGCTGTTTTTGGGCCTGACACCCCAAAACAAAATACTCCCCAACAGTGTATTATGTCACCGAGTACCGTTTATGGGATGAGCAAATTGGCAGGAGAAAGATGGTGTGAATACTACCACTTAAAATATGGGGTAGATGTTAGATCACTCCGATATCCTGGTTTGATTAGTTGGAAAACACAACCTGGAGGGGGCACCACAGATTATGCCGTAGACATCTTTCACAAAGCCATTGAAAATGGTTCCTACGAAAGTTTTTTAGCACCACAAACGACCCTCCCAATGATGTATATGGAAGACGCCATTCGCGCCACCTTATCCATTATGGAGTTTGAGTCTATATCCCTTAAAAAGGGTATAGCTTACAATATAAGCGCCATGAGCTTTAATCCTCAGGAATTGGCTCAAGAGATTGCTAAACAACTCCCAGGGTTTACTATGAGTTATAACCCAGATTTCAGGCAAGCCATTGCAGACAGCTGGCCTGACAGTATTTCCGACCTAGAAGCACAAAAAGATTGGCTCTGGAAGCCCCATTTTAATATGGAAAAAATGGTTCAAGACATGCTACAACACCTAAGCTCTTAAAACGCTTAAAAATCCCTTCAATAGATTGGTTTAAAGTTTAGGCTAGTTCAATATTAACGCTTAAAAAGATAAGTTTAGAAAGACAGCTTATAATTCAAGTGATCAAAGTCAGCTCCTCATAAACCCATTACATAGCAAAAGCAGACTTAAACTTAAGTTTCTTTTCAATAGTGGTAATTAAGGTATTGGCAATATCTTTACCCGTAGCATTTTCTATGCCCTCAAGACCTGGAGAAGAATTCACCTCCAATAACAAAGGACCCTTATTAGAACGAATAATGTCTACCCCAGCCACTGCCAAGTTAAGCACCTTACTCGCCTTAATGGCTAATTTTTTCTCCTCCGCTGTAATTTTAACAATAGAAGCTTTTCCTCCTTGGTGAATATTGGCCCTAAACTCCCCTTTTTCTGCTTGTCTTTGAATAGAAGCTACAACCTTGCCATCTACTACAAAACAACGAATGTCTTGGCCATTGGCTTCTTTAATGAATTCTTGAACCAATATGTTAGTTTGTACACTTTTAAAAGCATTAATCACACTTTCTGCAGCCTTATTGGTCTCCGCCAAAACCACCCCTTTTCCTTGTGTGCTTTCTAAAAGCTTAATGATTAAAGGAGCCCCATTCACCATTCTAATAAGATCTTTAGTATCTAAAGGCGACTTGGCAAAACCAGTAATAGGAATGTGAATGTCAAATTTGGCAAATAACTGAGAGGCAAACAATTTATCTCTAGATTGTGTAATAGCCTCCGCTGAATTTAAACAATAGACCCCTAAATTGTCGAACTGCCTAATTAGGGCGCATCCATAAAAAGTCACCGCCGGCTTAATTCTGGGAATAATAGCGTCAAATTCATTGAGAATATTCCCTCCTCTATACCTGATTTCAGGAGAATTCGCGTCTAACTTCATATAAGAGTGTTCCACATTAAGAAACACCATTTCATGCCCTCTAGCCTCTCCAGCTTCCATAATCCTCTTGTTGGAATACAGGTTGGGATTACTGGCCAAAAGGGCAATTTTTAAGCCGGTTTTAGCCTTCATATAAGAGGCATACTTAGCACTCACCTCAGCTTCTGTAAACTCTTTTTGCAAGAAGGAATCTGCAGGATTTACCATATAACGGCCATTTAAAGCCTCTCTTCCGAGCAACATTCTAAATTCCATGGTATCTCTGTTGGCTAAAGTCAACTCAATGTCAAAAGTGTCTGCTCCAATGGTTACAGGTGTTTTAATCACAAAACGTTCTTCTGCAATCCCTGAAGAACTTTTAACAGTCCTCCTGTCTACCAACTTAGCCTCGCATTGTATGTTAATACTCCTGTTGTCTTGAAGGGGGTTAATTTCAAATTTCACATACTCCTGCCCCCCACGACCAAATACTTTGGCGTTGGCCGCCTGAATAGAAGAAGTCTTAGCGCCAGAGTCTACCCTAGCTTTAATAGCTGGAATGCCCAAGGTTCCAAATACACACCATTCTTCACTTCCAATAATACTTAAATCTTGCATTTTTTGTTTTTTTTGCCTCCGGCCGATGCCTTAATTTAAAAGCTCCTACATTAATTTCAATATCCTAATCACAAAAAGATCTACCACCTCTACCAATATTAACAGAATAATGATCCATTCTAATTTACTGCTTTCTCGGTGCTCCATAATATCTTTAAAGAGCTCCAAATCTTCTTTTATAATAGCCGTTCTTTCATAAATATACCTATAGCGGTCTTTTAAGTCAAAGGTCTGCTTTAAGGCTATATTTAAAGTATTCAAAGATTCGTTCTCCCAGGTAATATCTGGAGAATCAAAAATATAGAGGTTTTCTGAAATTTGATTCTTTATATTTAATACTTTCCCAATAAAGCGTTTCAATTTAATTCCTGATATATCTAATTTACCTTTTAATTCAAGGGATTTAGTGTACTTATTGGTCTCTGCCAACAATTGATCGGTAATTTCTAAATACTGGTCCAGCGCTACGGACTGCGAGGTGTTTAGCATAACCAATCTAATAGCCTCCGGATCAAAGTGGGCAAGGGTCACCTTGTCAAAGGCTACTTTTTGTTCCCCTTCAGACACGTACACGCGAATGGTTTCCTTTAAATCCTGTTCTTGCCATGGTGCTGCCTCAGGGTTAAGCTGTTCAATGAGTGTATTAATTTCTTGGGCACTATGGTTAAAAAAGGCCGCTACACCATATTGAAAGACATAAACAAATTTTTCTGTGCCATTAGACAAGAAAAGTTCATCAGAATCTGCAAATAATATGGGTAACGCCAGTTTTTGCTTGCACTGCCTAATATTAAAACTAGGGGCTATTTGAAGGGCTATAACAGGATACATACTTAGTCTTCTGTGTCCTCTGCCATATCAATGTCTGGAATAGCGTCTGGATCATTGTCGTCAAAATCTTCATAGTCATCTTCATCGTAATTGGCCATAGTCTTTTCTAACTTGGCACTAATTTTCACCAAGTATTTAGTGTCTTCTGTAGACACTTCTACCGCTTGAATAGTCTCCCCTGAAGCATTTTTAAAGCTTATAATATTTAGGTCATCATATCCATCTGGATACTTCTCTACCAAAAGCTTTAATACCTCTGGAGTTAATTTTTTAAAATCTACAATGACACGTTTTAATGGCTGTTGCATGGCTATAAATCTAAAAGGTAAGCAAAGATTAATGGAGCTACAATGGTAGCATCACTCTCTATAATGTACTTTGGGGTGTCTATATCTAATTTACCCCATGTAATTTTCTCGTTAGGTACAGCGCCTGAATAAGATCCGTAACTTGTAGTAGAGTCACTAATTTGACAGAAATAACTCCAAAAAGGCGTGTCTGTTCGCTCCATATCTTGGTAGAGCATGGGCACCACACAAATAGGAAAATCTCCCGCAATTCCTCCACCAATTTGGAAGAAACCAATACCATTTTCAGAATTATCTGTGTACCAATCTGCTAAAAACGTCATGTACTCAATACCAGACTTTACAGTGCTGGCTTTTAATTCGCCTTTGAGCACATATGAGGCAAAAATATTCCCCATGGTACTGTCCTCCCAACCTGGGCAAACAATGGGTAAGTTCTTTTCTGCGGCCGCATACATCCATGAGTCTTTTAAATCAATTTCATAGTATTCTTCCAATACCCCTGAAAGGAGCATTTTATACATAAATTCATGAGGGAAATAACGCTCCCCTGCTTCCTCTGCATCTTTCCAAATTTTATAGATATGTTTCTGAAGCCTTCTAAAAGCCTCCTCTTCTGGAATACAAGTATCTGTAACTCTATTGAGTCCCTTTTCGAGTAAGTCCCATTCTTGCTGAGGAGTTAAATCTCTGTAGTTGGGCACACGCTCATAATGGGAATGGGCCACCAAATTCATAATATCTTCCTCTAAATTCGCTCCTGTACAAGAAATAATTTGAACCTTGTCTCGGCGGATCATTTCAGCGAAAATCTTTCCTAATTCTGCGGTACTCATTGCACCAGCTAGAGACACCAACATTTTAGAACCACTGGCCAATTGGGCTTCGTATCCTTTTGCAGCGTCTACTAATGCCGCTGCATTAAAATGCAAATAATACTTTTCTATGAAATTTGAAATAGCTCCTTTACTCATCGCTGTCTTGAAATTTAGTGAGATTATTTTTTTTAGCGTGTTCCACATCAAAAGTATTGTCATATGGATCACTCGCTAAGACATCCATGAATTTATAACTTAACATTTTATAATACAATTTTGCTGCTAAAAATTCAGACGGCTTGCTGTTTCCATTTGGGCAAAGCTCAACAATGTCAAAGCCAACAACATTTTTCTCTGCAAAGACTTCTTTTAAAAATGCCAGTGTTTCATACCACAACAAACCACCCGGTTCAGGGGTCCCAGTTGCTGGTAGGATAGATGGATCAAATGCATCTAAATCTAAAGTAATAAATACATTCTCTGTCATGAGATCTAAAGCTTTGTCGGACCAATATTCATCCTGTACCATATCATGGGCAAAAAATGTTTGCTCAGAATCCATAAAGGAATTTTCTATCTGATCCATGGAGCGAATACCCACCTGAATTAAATTGGTGGTTTGGCTTGCCTCATGAACCGCGCATGCATGGTTACAACTAGTCCCGTCATAAGAAGCTCTTAAGTCTGCATGAGCGTCTATATGGAGTACCGTTAAATTTTCAAAACTTTCATTAAAAGCCCTAATGGTACCTATTGAAATAGAATGCTCTCCTCCAAAAATGGTCACAAACTTGTTCTTCTTTATATAAGACTTTGTAATTTTATGAACCGCCTCTACCATTGCCTCAGGTGTGCTGTTCTCCAATACCGGATCTGCTAAATACACCCCTTGTTGGTACACCTCCGTGGCCGTTTCAATATCGTATAATTCCATATTTTCAGAGGCTGCCAAAAAAGCCTCTGGCCCTTTATCTGCTCCTTTCCCCCAAGTACTCGTACCGTCGTAGGGCACAGGGATTAATACTACTTTAGCTGTTTCTAACTGGGCAAACTCGTCTGGAATGCCAGCGTAATTATTCTTGCTCATACCCTAAAATTTTAAGCATCTCAGATGCTTCTTGTTGCTGTGAAAATAATGAAGTGGTTAAATTCCCCGCTGCGTCTTTTTGAATTAAAACATGCTTTGGGGTAGGAATTAAACAATGCTGTAAGCCACCGAAGCCTCCAATAGACTCTTGGTAAGCACCAGTATTAAAGAACCCAATATAAAGGGGTTTGTCTTTCTTAAATTTTGGAAGGTAAATAGCATTCATGTGCTGCTCAGAATTGTAATAATCATCACTATCACAAGTAAGTCCTCCTAAAAGTACACGTTCATACTCATCCTGCCACCTATTAATAGGCAACATAATAAAACGCTTGTTTATGGCCCAAGTATCTGGAAGGGTTGTAATGAAAGAAGAGTCTATCATATTCCATTTCTCTCTATCATTCTGCTGCTTCTGATACAACACTTGGTATATTGCTCCTCCACTCTCTCCGACCGTAAAACTTCCAAACTCAGTGAAAATATGAGGTACAGGTACGTCTGCTTCTGCACAAATAGCGTTAATCTGGTTTAAGATCTCTTCTATCATATAGGCGTAGTCGTATTCAAAGGCTAAGGAGTTTTTAATCGGAAAACCACCGCCAATATTGAGACTATCCAAACTTGGGCATATTTTTTTAAGGCGTACATACACCTTTAAACACTTACTTAATTCGTTCCAGTAATAGGCATTGTCTCTAATACCTGTATTGATGAAAAAGTGAAGCATTTTTAACTCTACATGTTCATGTCCCTTAATCTGATCTTCGTAAAAGGGCACAATATTTCGGTATCCTATTCCCAATCTTGACGTATAAAACTCAAACTTTGGTTCTTCTTCAGAGGCTATTCTAATACCAATTTTATAATCGCCCTTTATTTTTTCTGACAACAGAGAAATCTCTTCGTAATTGTCAATAATAGGAATACAATTCTCGTGGCCTGAATTTATAAGCCGGGCAATGTTTTCTACATATTGAGCCCTTTTAAAGCCGTTGCAAATCACAAAAGTATCTGACTTTATTTTGCCCGCTTCCTTAAGAGATTCTACTATATTAATATCAAAAGCAGAAGAAGTTTCAATATGAATGTCGTTGCTCAAGGCTTCTTCTAAAACATGCTTAAAATGCGAACTTTTGGTGCAGTAACAATAATGGTACTTCCCTTTGTAATCGTGCTTTTTAATGGCATTGTCGAACCATCCTTTAGCCCGTTGGATATTTTCAGAAATTTTGGGTAAATAAGTGAATTTTAATGGGGTTCCATATTGGGCCACCAATTTTTCTAATTCAATACCATGAAAACGGAGATTTTCGTCTTCTAAGGTGAATTCTTCTTGTGGAAAATAATAACTCTGGTGTATTAGATCTATGTATTTAATATTCATTATAGCAAATTAAAAATTAGAGAAAGGCCAAGAAATTATATCCCTGACGCTAAAAAAATGAATTGCAATAAGTATATTAGATATTGATCTGACGTGCAGTGGTGGGTACAAAAAAGTACTCGTGCTGGCTTTGCACGATAGCGTTTGTAGAAGTTCGCTTTAAATTTTGGTTGCCTATCTGATAAGCTGCATCTAGAAAACACTTCGGGTTTTCTAATTGCTCCAACATAGAAACATTTTTCATGATGTTCAGCTAAATGCCGTAACAAATGAAAACAAAAAAATTGAAAAAAAAGCCGCTTTTAAAAAGATTTAAAAAAAAGTGGCATCACCCAATTTTATTGGGCAAAATGAAAAACAAACCCCCTATTATAGACTGTTTACAATAATATAACATCTCAAAAACAGTTAAAAAAGTCGAGCAAAGCTGCTAATGTGCATAAAAAAATCGCGTTTTGCACTTTTTTAAGTATTGTCTTGTAACTATCTTTAAAAGAAAAAATCATGAAAAACAGAAGAGAATTTCTAAAAACCACCTGCCCTACTGTAGCGTTTGCTTTCTTTGGCGTGTCGCTTATTCAAGCCTGTTCTTCTTCAGAAGACTCCATGCCCACAGTTCCCTCAAACAATGGACAAACCAATACGGATACGGATGGTGTCACTCAAAATGGCAATACCATTACCATTGATCTAAACGCAGCTAATTTTTCTGGATTGGCCAATGTTGGCAGCTGGATGAATCTCACTTCCGCAGGCGTACTGCTTTTAAGGGTAAGCTCTGACACCATTAGAGCTTTTGACAATTGCTGCCCACATCAAGGCACCAGAACACAGTGGAGCTATGGGAACAACACCTTTAATTGTGCCAATCACGGCAATAGTTTTGGTACGGGAGACAACTCTGTTAGTTGTAATTCAGACGCTAGCAGCGGAGATTTGGTCAGTTACAATTCAAGTATCTCGGGCAATACATTGACTATTAATAAAGCTTAATCTATTCTCGTACAATCCGTTGTATTAATCAATGTCAAAATTGAAGCCCAAGGCGGTTTGATCAAAGCTTAAACCATTACTCCTATTGTAATGAATATAGCGTAGTTCAATAGATTTTAAACCAACTTTCCAAAGGGATAATTGGCCCAATATATCTTTGTATCTAATTCCAACACCCCATTGTTGGCTATTAAAAGCAGAGAGATCATAATCTGAGGTATAGTATTCGTCAGTACTTTTCGCCATTTCTTTAGGATAAAAATAGTCAGCTGCCGTTTGACTATAGTGTCTAAAGCTTGGAAAAACAGCCCAATTTAAACCGAAAATTATGGGGAGCTCAATTTCTGCTGTAAGCCCTTGGACACCCCAAGAATCTGCATAATATCGTGCATAAGATCTCAGAATAAAAGTGTCAGAAAGGTAGAAGTTCATTCGAGCACCCACTGGGTATTTATACCTGTAAAAGGGCAGTCTTTCTACGTTGTCTGCCAATTGAAAAGCATCTATAAAGAAATTCTCTTTGTCTGCAAAATACACCCTCTGTAAAGGAGAAGACAACAATCCTTCTTGCATAACGGCATCTATAAAAAAGGATACTTGCATCTTATTTGTCAAGATTTGAGCCAAATTTAGACTGAGCGCATAGGTGTTTCGCTTAGTCTGACTAAAGGCAGCAAAAGCATTAGTGTAAGTTCCTTCTCCACGAATATTGGAATCAAAAAATCCCGTTCTTAATTCTATGGGATACTGTGGATCATGTTCGTCTATATACACTTGAAGGTTGAGACCCAATTCAGTATTTTTCTCATTATAAAGCTTACTAATACCCATACCAAAACCAATAGATTGATAATCGTATTCTTTAGAAAACGCTAGGGACGCATTATAAATGGTGTTTCTGTCTTCGCTAAAGTGTGCATAACTCGGATTAAAATGTGCCAGTACATCTGATCTAGAAGCTCCAGAAGAGGCGACCCATGGGCTGGCTCCCTGGTTTCCATTTACATAAGATAAAGCTTGAGTACTACCAAAAGATTTGTCGTCGTGGTCTTCATATTTGTCATCATGGTCGTTGTCATCTCCCCAGGAAGCACTGCGATCAAAAGGATTCACGTTACTAGAAGAAGCAGAGGTATAGGCAGAAATTCCGGCGTCTACCGAAAGGATTCCATTTTCTCCAATAGGAATTTGAACCACCATAGTGGGAGCTGCATTAGTCAATTCCTCTGTTCCTTCCCCTCCAGTAACAGCCGCATTTTGACCATCCTGAGCATAGTAACTAAAAAGTGTTTGAACACTGACTTTCTCTAAAACTTTTTTGGTATATATGCTTTCATTTTCTTGAGCTCTCAGGGCAAATACACTAAAAAACAATAGGATAATAAATGCGTACTTCATAACTTAATTACAGCCGCAGCCGCCTCCCATTTTACCGCCATTCGCTCCCGCTGCACCTTCTCTATAAACATGACTAGTAATGTCTGCCTTACAAACACCTCTAGCACTAAGAACCATATCTTCAGCATTGATATATACCTTTTCATATTCTTTTACAGCCACACAAGAGGAGGCAAATAAGAGAAGTCCTACAATTACTATATGTTTCATGTGATTCAATTTTGAGTTTCAGTCACTTCAATATTTGGACTGTAATGAATTTTATTAGCCGCATCTACAATAATGCATGACATGCCTGGTAATTGTGAAATGGTGTTTATACCTATATCTATACCCATGATAAAAACGGCAGTAGCAAAAGCGTCTGCCAATTCCCCCTTTGGGGCAAAGACAGTTACTGACTTAATTCCAGAAATAGGCATACCACTTCTTGGATCAATAATATGACTATAGCGTTTTCCGTTTAAAGTTACGTATTTTTCATAATTTCCTGAAGTGGCTACTGCTGCATCTTTTACTGGAAACCACGAAAATACTTTGGATGGGTTTTCAGGATTGCTAATCCCTACCTGCCAATCTGTTCCATCTGGCTTTTTTCCCCAAGTGGTTAAATCTCCTGAGGCATTAATAATACCAGCTTTTATTCCCATTGATTGTAAATACTTTTTAGTAGCGTCTGCTGCATAGCCTTTTCCAACAGCACCAAAACCTATTTTCATGCCTTTTTTAGGCAAAAAAACGGTATTATTAAAGGCATCTAGTTGAATCTCTTTGTAGTTTATATGAGCAACAGATGTTTGAAGTTGTTCTGGTGAAGGAAGCGTTTTCATACTTCCATCAAATACCCAAACTGGGTCTAAAGCAGCATAACTAATATCAAAAGCACCTTGGGTAACTTTTGAAATTTGGATACAACGTTCTATAAGGCCAAACAATTCTTGAGATACTTTCACAGGTCGTTCACCTGCATTTTTGTTAATTGCAGATGTTTCAGAATTGGGATCCCATGAAGATATGAGCTTTTCTATTCTCTCTATTTCTTTTTGTGCTATATCTAGATGTAGGTTGGCTTCTTTTTGGTTACTTACCAAAGTAATTTCGAAACGACTGCCCATGAGTTTAGCTGTTCTAGTCACAATTTTATTCTCTTGTGAAAAAACTAAACTTTGGATTAGAAAACAGAAAAACAGAGCGCTTTTAACATATTTACTCATTGGAAGCCATGTCTTGGAGTTTTTCTATATAAGCTTCTGGAGAAATATTCAAATAAGCTGTTTGCCCTAAAATCTCTTTTTTGGGAGAAAGCAACACCACCAAAGGAAAATAACCTTTAGTGTTGTATTGTTCAGCCAATTTCTTATTCTCAGATGCCAGAAGCTCTGGTAGTTGATTGTCCTTTCTCCTGGGAAAATCTGCTTTATAAAGTATTAAGTGTTCTTTAGCATAAGATTGAAAAACTGTTGTTGCCCATATATCTCTATCTAATTTAATACATGGGGCGCACCAATCAGAACCTGAAAAAACCAAGAGTATGGGTTTATTTAAGGTGGTAGATTTTTCTGTTGCATTGGCCCAGCTGGACACCCATTCCTGAGCAATAACGAATTGGCAAATAAAAAGTAAGCTTATAAAAATTATTTTTTTCATATGTTATGGGGCTAGTATGGACAGTGTTTGACCCTGTACCTGTGTAGGATAAATTAACAATCCTTTTGAAGCGTCTGAATTTAAACCCACTCCTTGCTGGGTGAATCTAGCACCGTGCTCGGTACAGTAAAACTCATCGTTTCTAAAAATAACTTGTTTTATGGTTTTGTGACTACATACCTGAGTAGCTGCCACGTAGTTACCTTGCTGATTAACCGCAATAACAACGGTATTTTTAATGATATAATCTCCAGGACTTTTTAAAGATTGCCCCTCAGAACTATTTAAATCTATAGAGAAAAGGACTCCATTAGCATCTGGAATTAAGGCCTGATCTGCCAGGCCATTTTCTGCTTCCAAACAACCACTTAAACAACTAAAGGTAAGTGTAAAAGCAGCGCCTTGTCCAATAGATTTCATAAATTCTTTACGCTCCATCTGAGTAATTTTTAAATAAAAGTAATGTAATTAGCGTTTCTAACCCACTTACAATGTGTTAAATAACAAAATTCATAATGACTCTCAAAGCCAATTAGGCCACCATTTATCGAAACTTAACTCCCTTTTAACTTATCAAATTTACTGTCCAACCTATATATTGAAAATAAAAAAGATTTTTTTAAAATTTTAAAAATCTGATTTTCATATATTTACATTTCTTATGATCAAGAAGAAACAAATACAAGAGGGTGAAAACCTCATGAAAAATGCCCTAATTGGGGTTGATCTGTTTCAATTCGTATTTTTTTACCAACAGCTAAGAAAGCTAAAATCGAAAAGGGAATCTTACCACATTGAATTTGTAATTAAATCATGTTACCCGCAATTGGCTTTTTTTAATATGGAAGAAATTGAAAAATTTGTGAGTGAATTCAAATCACAAAACAGCTTTCAAATTCCCTAATAACAAAATAAAATTCTAATTTAGGCCAGCCTTAGGGCAAACATCAGGCCTCATAGTTCAACGGATAGAATAGAAGTTTCCTAAACTTTAGATCCAGGTTCGATTCCTGGTGAGGTCACGATTCAAATGATACTATGGAAATTTTAGACACCTTTATACAAACATTCACTTTCTTTGATTTGGTAGAGCGTTTTTTATTAAACTTTATTTTTACTGCCATCATCATTCGCTTTATCTATTATAAATACGCTCAAAACAAAGCCTATATGTTTACTTATTTCATGATAAGTACCGTAGTTTTTTTGCTTTGCTATTCCTTGAAAAGAAATGAATTGGATATTGGACTAGCCCTTGGTCTTTTTGCCGTTTTTGGCATTATTCGTTACCGCACTGATACTATTGACATTAAAGAAATGACCTACCTATTTGTCATTATTGGAGTGGCTGTTATAAATGCGCTCTCTACCAATGCGGTCCCTATGGGTGAAATTCTTTTTGGAAATATTGCGGTGGTTGCCATGCTAATGATTTTGGAAAGGGTCATGAAGGCACCCCTCTCTCTAAAACAGCAGGAAATTGTTATTCCTCATTCTGCTTTAATAAAACCAGACCAAAAAGATGCTTTAATTGCTTCTTTAGTGGCAGAAACTGGCCTGGATATTAAAAAAGTCCAGATTGGTAAAATTGACCTTATGACCCAAAGTGTTAAAGTAACACTCTTCTACTAAATTCCTGACTGAAACACTTATGAGATGTCTACTATCGCTTTTTTTAATGACCCTAATGGCCAAACCTGCCTTCGCTCAAAATAAGGAGCTCGCCATCTGGACGGCTGCTAGCAGTTCCTTTGAGCTCTCTGACCGTATTTATTTAGACGGAGCGCTAGCCTTTAGAAGCAATGCTGGATTGAATGCTATTTCTAGGTATTTTGGAGAGGCGCGTATGGGCTACAAATTATCTAGCTCTTTTAATGGAAGTGCCGGTATTCGTTACGGAACCCTTTTAGACCGCAGTGGTGGGGTACAAGGAAATTTTACTTTTTACAGGCTTTTTGCTGAACTAAAACACAAAGCTTCTTGGCGCCAATTAAGGTTTAAGCAAAGATTGCGTTTCCAACAAGACACAGAGAAGAAACAAGGAACGCGAATAGAAAATCACTTGAGGTATAAAACGGCTGTTGAATTTAAAATTCCCAACTGGAAAGCAGATCCACAGCTGTCCGTTGAATTTTTTAAACCCTTAGGAAGCAATAGCATAAGTGGATTTGACCGCATGCGTTACAAAATTCAAACAGATCTAACAGTAGTAGGAAACGCTCTAACACTCGCTTATTTTATAGACAGAGACACCCCTCTAAACACAGCAGCTATAAATAGTCATATGTTGGGACTATTTTATGATTTGGATTTCTAGTACTTTATTTTTCGGAACTATACACATAATCCGCCTGCTTGTATAAAATTTCATTGGCAGTATTGACCCTGTAACTCACCCTTTCTTGAGGGAGTTTTAGGCCCTGATACGCCAACCAAGACTGGTTTAAAATGAGGCTATAACGGTTGTTGTGCCAGACCCTATTTCCCAAAAACACGCCAGAGTTCTGGTCAAAATACCAGACCCACTGGTCGCTTGAATTGGGAAACTGAAAAGACACCGCCCACACAGGGGTATTCATTAGGGTGTCTGGTGAAACTGTAGCATTTTTGGGAAGTTCACGAGATAATTTATAGGGCTGCCAATAGACAAATAACCCGCCGTTTAAAAGGGATTCAAAGCCCTTTTTATCTGGTTCAGAGAGTGTTTTTAAAGTATCGTTCACCCGAAGGCTAAGCCCCAGCGCATCTCTTGTTAATTGGTGTTTTTGATTATTTTCTTTCCAGCCTACGGCCCATGTCCCTTTTTTAAAATCATACTCAAAAGATTGTTCCACCGTCTTTTTGGGTTCGCCAAGGGAATCATAAGAGCTTGTTTTCTTGTCAAAAGAAAATAATTTCACAGCCTCAAAAGCGGCTTCACCACCATGGGCTTGCACCGCTTTCTGAAGGACTTCCTCAGGCGTTGGAACAGATGCCTTTTGACAAGAAATAAAAAGTAATGGTAAGAGGATAATACCTAGAATAGCGCGCATAAGAATAGACTTTACCCAAATTTAAATATTAATTTACCCAAATAAGCCGTCTAATCTTGTATTTTTAGGCTAGAAAAACCAAACATCATGACAAAGATCTTAAAAATCAGTTTTGCATCCCTGTGGATGCTATTTGCCTTAGTGGCTCAAGGGCAGGAACACAGCCATGCGGGTGCAACGGCTATAGAATATCCTAATATACCAGGATATTTAAGCCTAAAAACAGATTTTCATATACACTCTGTGTTTTCAGATGGCACCGTATGGCCCAGTATTCGGGTACAAGAAGCCTTGAGAGAAAACCTAGATGCTATTTCACTTACGGAACACTTGGAATACCAGCCCCACAAATCAGATATTCCCCATCCAGACAGAAATAGGGCCCACGAAATTGCTCTGAAAGAAGCCGCAGACCACGGTTTATTAATTATTCGAGGCTCTGAAATCACCAGGGCGTTGCCAGTAGGGCATAACAATGCCATATTTATTCAAGATGCCAACCCTATTTTACAAGAGGCTGCTGAAGACGCCTTTAAGGAGGCAAAAAAACAAGGGGCTTTTGTGTTTTGGAACCATCCCGCTTGGTATGTTCAACAACCTAACGGAACGCCTGCGCTGAGTGATTTTCAGAAAGAACGCATTAAAAATGATGAGTTACACGGCATAGAAGTGATTAATACAGGAGACTATTCGGAAGAAGCCCTACAAATTGCGCTAGACAACGGGCTGACCATTATGGGGACATCAGATGTGCATGACCTCATTGATTGGGATTATACAGAAAAAGCACAACACAGGCCTATTACATTGGTTTTTGCCAAAGAAAAAACTGCCGCTAGTTTATTAGAGGCTTTAAAAAATGGAAGAACTGTGGCTGTATTTAATGATTTATTGGTGGGTAAATCTGAGTTTTTAAATCCTTTAATTAAAGCATCTGTCACTGCTACAGACCTAAAATATATTGGCAAAACACAGGTTTTGTCTGTGACACTTCACAACCATTCCAGCAGTGATTTGCTCTTTGAAAATCAGATGCCTTTTAGTCTTTACAGGCATTCTCCAGTATTTACCATTCCTGCGGGAGAAAGTATTACGCTTCAAATAAAAACCTTAGAAAGAAAAGATAGCATTGTACTGACCTTAAAAGCATTAGGCGCTTTTACAGCCCCAAAAGTGCAGCCAATCATTGAATGGGAACTCAAGATAGACTAAGAACTCTGTCAATTTTATTACCTTAGGTCTATCTTTTAGACCCATGCAAAATCCTTTTAAAAAAATGGGGCCTGCCACGCTAGTGGCAGCTGCCTTTATAGGTCCTGGGACCGTAACCGCTTGCATGAAAGCAGGGGCAGGCTTTGGAATGTCCCTACTTTGGGCTTTATTGCTCTCTGGTGGTATGACTATTTTATTACAAGAGACCGCCGCTAGAATTGGCCTCATTACCCAAGAGGGACTTGCAAGTGTCATGCGCAACGCAATTGAAAAAAAGTGGCTCAAAATACTGTTGTCTTGGGGAATATTAACCGCTATTTTGGGCGGAAATACCGCCTATGAGGCTGGAAATATAAACGGTGCTATTTTAGGCCTGGAAGCCTTATTTGGTCCAGATTCACTTGTAATTTACCCCTTTGTAATTGGAGGCTTAGCAGCGATTCTACTGGGATTTGGCTCCTATAAAACACTGGAAAAATTTCTCATTGGACTGGTGGTGTTACTCAGTGGCTCCTTTTTAATTACAGCTATTCTTGTGGGTCCCTCCATGGTGGCGCTGATCAAGGGAGTTGTTTTGGTTCAATTTCCAAAAGACAGTTTATTTACCATCATGGCCTTAATAGGCACCACGGTAGTGCCGTATAATTTATTTCTTCACGCTGCACTGGTCAAAGAAAAATGGCAGCAGCCCTCGGATTTAAGTGCCCTAAGAACAGACACGAAAATTGCGGTAAGTATAGGAGTCTTAGTCTCTATGGCTATTGTGATCACTGCTACCGCCTTGCCAAAGGACAGTTTAAAATCTGTTCTCGATTTGGCAGAAGGACTGGCGCCACTCTATGGAAGCTTCGCTAAAATTGCTATAGGAATAGGCCTGCTTTCTGCAGGAATTACCTCAGCAGTGACCGCTCCATTAGCCGCCGCTTATGTAGTAAATAATTGCTTTGACCTTGGTTTAAAGGCCACCCATTGGGGATTTAAAGCCATTAGCTTAGTGATATTGGCATTAGGCATGTGCTCCCTATTACTAAACTATACCCCCATCAGTGTAATTGTTTTTGCTCAAATTGCCAATGGAATTATCCTCCCAGTACTGGTAGGACTTTTGTTTTGGCTCGGAAACAACCAAAAAATGTTAGGAAAACACACCAACAGTAAAACTAAAAATATACTGTTTGGTATTATTTTTATAATTTCAGTGGGTCTCAGTATAAAAACCCTTGTGAGTGTATTGTAAAACCAACACTATGACCATAGATTTTAATTCAGATTTGGGAGAAGGTTATGGAGTAGATAAAGAACTCATGCCCTATTTAGACAGTTGTAGTATTGCCTGCGGCGGCCACTATGGAAATGCCCTGACCATAGAAACTGCACTGCAATTGGCCCTAAACGAACAGCTAAAAGTAGGGGCACATCCTTCTTATCCAGACACCCTCAATTTTGGCAGGCAGTCTATGAAAATGCCTCTAAAAGAATTTCAAGCAGCCATTGAAAAACAATTGGACCTCTTTTTTAATACTTTGGAAAAGCAGTCAATTCAATGCCACCATATAAAAGCCCATGGCGCTTTGTATTCAGACCTATACCATAGTCCAGAGCTCGCTGGAGCTTATTTAGAAACCCTATCTAACTATCCTTGTACCCTTTTGTACGCCATGCCCCATAAAGCATTTACTGTGGCGGCTGAAGCCCAATATTTTAAGCTGTATTCAGAGGGCTTTCTAGACAGGAGGTATAATGAACAAGGTTATTTAATCTCTAGACAATCTAACAACGCTCAGATAGAAAACACTTCGGAAATAGTAGCACAATTGCATGATCTTGTGCTAGAAAAGCACATTCCGTACCAGAACAGTCAAGGTAAAATAGCCTATTTAGCCACTCAAATAGACACCGTTTGCTTACATTCAGACCATCCAAAAGCAATAGAGAGGGCGCAGGCCATTAGAAAAGCCATTTCAAAAATTTAGTCATTAAGCTATGTTAGACGCAAAAGAACCGAAGCCTCCTTATATCTTAGAATACCACCCATACAGTGAATACGCGCTACTCATTCAGTGGCCCCAAATAGTCTCTGAAAATATCTTAGAGGACCTATCTGCTTTTAAAAAGGTGTTGCAAAATAATTGTCCAGACGCTATTTTAACAGCAGCTTATGCCTCTATATTAGCGGTATTCCCTGAGCGAATTACTTCCTTTCCCTTCTTAAAAGCACAAATAAAAAAAGACTATGAGCTGTTTAGTGAAGAAAAAATTAAAGAGCATCTAGACCCAAAGGAACAGAGCAAAAAAATTAAAAACACCATAAAGAAGGCCAAAAACACTATAAAAACGATACCAGCACAAAAAATACTGTATAAAATACCGGTATGCTACGAGGCCTCTTTTGCCCCCGACCTTGAGGCGGTGTGCACTCAATTAAAACTTTCTCCAGAGGCGCTCATTTCCAAACACAGCAAGGCTACTTACACGGTCTACGGTGTTGGCTTCCTTCCAGGATTTATGTATTTGGGCGGTCTGGATTCAAAACTTGAGATCCCTAGAAAATCAAGCCCCAGAATGAAAGTTCCTTCCGGTTCTGTTGGGCTTGCCGCCAAGCAAACGGGTATATATCCCTGTGAGAGTCCCGGTGGCTGGCAGCTCATTGGCCAAACACCCATACCCTTATTTAACCCCCTACAAGACCCACCTTTTTTTGCGCAGGTGGGAGACAAAATACAATTTACACCCATCTCAAAAGACGCTTATAAGCTATTACAAATTCAAGTAGCAGCAGGGATTTACAAAATAGAAAAAACGATTTATACTAAGCCATGAAACCAAAAGCCGCATGATTAAAGTCATTAAAGCTGGTTTATACACCAGTATTCAAGATTTAGGCAGGAGCCCAATGCAACCTATAGGGGTGCCAATGGGCGGGGCCATGGACCGTGAAAGTGCTCAAAATGCCAACGCCCTTTTAGAGAATGAACCCAATGCCGCAGTGCTGGAAATAACCATGACAGGACCTGTATTGACTTTCACAGAAAATGCTTGGGTGGCTTTTAGCGGTGCTATTTTTCCAATTTATATAGATCAAAACATAGCCAGCACCAATACCCCTATTTGGGTAAAAGCGGGCCAAGAACTGCGTTTTGGTACCCTGGAAAAAGGCGTGAGACTTTATATGGCCATTAAAGGCGGTTTTCTAAATGAGCCCCTATTGGGAAGTAGGTCCATGCAAGCCCATTTAAGTCCAATCATAAAACTAGAAAAAGGAATGGAACTCCAACACAGATCAGGGGAAAAAGACCAGGCGATTATTCTTGAAAAAAAGAGCAATACTCCTTTAGGCGCCAAAAAAATCCTCGCCTTTCAAGGGCCGGAATTTAAATACTTAAACCCAGAGCAACAGGAGGGTCTTAACCAACAAACCTTTAAAGTGAGTAATCTCAACAACAGAATGGCCTACCAGCTACTTCCTTCATTAAGTGCTTTTGAAAAAAACCAAATTACAGGACCTGTATTACCAGGCACTGTTCAAATAACCCCTTCGGGAAATATAATGGTACTCATGAGGGAAGCCCAAACTACGGGGGGCTATCCCAGGATTTTACAACTTACCCAAGAGAGTATTAATGCTTTGGCGCAATTAAAAACAGGCGACAGTTTTCGAATTAAGATTCTGCCTTTAAACTAATGTCCAACACCTCAGCCTCTAAGTAATAGCCTGCCATTATTGGCTTTCACTAGAATCAATTTTAATCTTTTATCACAACCAAGCCATAAGCACCGTGGGCAGCTACCAAAGGGTTGGAAGATTTACTGAATTTTTTAAAGCGGTCTTTCAAGACCTCTAATTGTGCTATGACCATGCCTTTTACCTCTGCATCCGTATCTTCATTGCCTTTTAAGTCTATTAAAATATGGAGGTAGGCTTTTTGTAATTTCCTGTCTAGAACTGACTGTGGCGCTTTATCTAAAACAATATCTGAACTCAGTCTGTTGAAGAGCTCCGGTAATGCCAGGCCGTTTCCTTCTAAGGTATAATGCGCAGAGAGCATGGCGGTTAATTTTTTAGGTGCTAGCAGACTTTTCAATAAGTCCATTTGCATCTTAGACAGGGCGTCTAAAGCCCCGTCTGAACTAAAACGAGACACCAAATCTTTAGGAATAAGCCAAGTAGGTGCGTTCCAAACCTCAGCACTCAAAAAATCCAAAGCCTCTAACTGGGTTCCCGCAGGCACATTTACATAGGGCGTGCCCGCTTGGTTGTTGTTTAATCGTGTTTCATTTACCCCTCCTACAAGCTTGGCCACATGATAGACATACCTTCTGAACACCCCTAAAAACTCTCCGTGTAATTCCGCTAAATCATCATAGGTGCTGTTAGGAAACTGTGCCCAGTCTTTTAAATTTTTACCGACTATTTTTAGATTAGACAAACCGTACTGACTGGCTTTAATAGGGTTGTCTCCAATATTTTCTGTTTGAGAATTGGGGTCGTTCCCGCCTGATCCAAACATATATATAGGATCTGTACTTCTAGCGTCTACCCATTTACGCAAGCTTTCTTTAACGGCCAATGGATCTTTACCGGGGAAATAGCGATACCCCCATTCAATGGCATAGTTGTCATAAGGTCCTAATTGGCGGACAAAACGAATGTTTTTGTCTCCTGGTTGGGCTATATAATTATAACGGGCGTAGTCCATAATGGTCGTGGCAATCCCCATTTTCTGGGTAAAAGTACCAGATCTTAAAGAGTCTACCGGATAGGCACTTGAGGCTTTCATATTGTGCGGCAAACCAAGGGCATGCCCTATTTCATGAGAAATAACGCGGCGCATCATCTCCCCAATTTCTTCCTCAGGCGTGTCTAGGGTTCTGGCTTTCGGATTGGCTGCAGCGGTTTCTAATAAATACCTGTTTCTGTAAGAGCGCAAATGGTTGTGATACCAAATAATATCACTCTCAATAATTTCTCCTGTTCTGGGGTCAGAAACACTTGGTCCAGTAGCATTTCTGGTGGTAGACGCCACATAGCGCACCATAGAATAACGGGCGTCTTCCGGACTAAAGTCTGGATCTTCTTCTGGAGTAGGCGCATCTTTGGCTACTATGGCATTTTTAAATCCTGCCTTTTCAAAAGCGCTGTTCCAATCTTCTATCCCTTTTCTAAAATAAGGGCGCCATTTTAAGGGGGTAGCGGGATCCAAATAGTACACAATTTGCTTCTTTGGCACCACTAATTCTCCACGCGAGTAGGCCGCTTCATCTGAAGGCTCGAGCCTCCAACGGCGCACTATGCTATAGGCATCGGCCTTTAAGGCCTCAGAAGAATAATCTATCTTATCCATAGAGAACCAGCCTACCCTACGGTCTTCATAACGCACTGGCATGGGGTCTTCTGGAAGTAAAATAAGGGAGTGATTCACCACAAAACTCAGGGTCTCCGTATTATTGCCTCTAGGGGCTTTACGGGCGCTATAGGTGAGGGTATGGGTCACTTCTGTATTGATAGGAAAAGAGCGCACTCGGTCTATACTGGATCGTTTTTTGTCTACACCACCCATTTTATAGGCTTCTTTCTGACGGCTCCCTACAATATTAAAGCCTGGTGAGTCGTCCGAAAAATAATCCGTTACTTCTATTAAATACTGCCCTTCTTCCTCAGCGGCTATCTCAAATGCTGCCAAAATTGGGTGGTTGTTGTTTTGCACCACACTGAGGTGAATGGGATCTGACTCTTGTGCCAAAGCATTATAAGACACTTGAGTCAATACAATTTTTTGACCTCTTTTTTCAAAATGCACCAATTGTTCTGAAGTTTTTGAACCCGCGTTGCTATAGGCAGAATAATTAGCGGGAATACGCACAATTCTAGTCACCATAAGTAGGTCTTTATGGAGCAGTTTCTCTGAAATTCCAAAGAACAATTTTCCACCCACTTCAAAGTAACTGTCTATTAAGCCTACTTCTTTTTGCAGGTCTTCGGTAATTTCTGAAAGGGTTTTAGGAGCTTTTTTATCGTTATTTTTTTGGGCTTGAGTGCCTACGGAAAAAACTAAAAACAATAAAAAAGTAATTTTTGACAATCGAGATAAGGTCATAAGAAGGGGTTTTTACACCCCTAATATCGGAAAAAATATCAATAGGTAATATACAGCCATCCAGATCTTGGGGCAGAGCCGTCATTTAATTGCACTATGTAATAATAGGGTCCTGCAGGAAGGGGTTTTTTGCTTTTTTGATACTTCCCATCCCAATTATTTTTATAGCCTTGTTGGTCAAAAACCAAATTCTTATGCCGGTCAAAAACCCTGACGTAAGCACTGGAATATTGTGTTATATTTTGAATGAGCCAAACAGATTCTAATCCTGGTTCATTGGGCGTGAGTAGTTCAGAAATACAGAGGTCTGTGTCTGCACAGCCGTCGTTGTTGTCATCCGGGTCTGCATTATCTCCTATACCATCTCCGTCTACGTCTTTAGATTCACTTGGATCTATGGCTTTGATCGTAGTAAGTCTATTAATATTTCCCCATATACTTTATGGACTTCCAGTAGCTGTTAAAGAAGTACAAAATAAGCTTGTTGAAGGCAATCAAAAGGGAAAAAATAGAAAAAAAAGGATCAGAAATACCAAAAGACACAGCATATTTCTTAGAGATAAAAGCAACAAATTGGAGGCCTCTAAAAGGTTCTTATTTTGGGCCGAAATTTTCCCTAAAAAAATGATGTGAAGAAATAATAGTGAATATATGTATCTCATAAAATTATTGATAATGAAAAATATAAAAAAATAGGGATAAAATAGGTTTACCCTTATTTGGCTAAGGCATAAATCGAATACATTTTATTCTTTTGTCTTGAAAAAATCTGCGTTCTTTAAATATATTTTTATTTGTCTTCAAAAGTTTTTGACTCTTCTTCTCTATTTCACTTAAAGAATGTCTTTGTTTCTTTTTAAGCTGTCATAAGTAAGCTCTTGCGAGTAAATAGTCATGAGTGCAGAGAAAGAAATGATTACTATGAGTGTGTATAAACAATAGTGATGAAATCAATGCACTATTTGCCAAAAGAATCAATAAAATGGAACAGGGAAATCTGTATGACAATCATTCGCCTAGTTGCTTTTTATAAAAATCAAAAGCCTTTTTAGCCACCTTTCTACCTAAAACAAGCCCCTCCACATTGTCTGCTTGAATGTGATAGCCTCCCCAAACTCTTGAAATTCCGGCCATTTCTCCTGCTTCAGTAAAAGTGGGGAAATCAAGCGTTATTTCCTGCCATTGACTTTCGGGCTCTGTTAGAGAACCAGACATAAAGTTTACCTTGTGACCAAAAAAATCCGAGCCCTTAAAAAGCCTTAAAGCCTCTGCGCAAGCAGCACTCACTGTAGAATGTCCGGAAACATAGCTTGGAAAAGGAGGGCAAAGAAATACCTCAGGAGAATAAGGACGCCATTGCTCGCCTTTTAATGGACCCCAACCTTCTTTAAATCCTTTCCAACCCTCTATATCTTTGCCTTGAAAATATTCATGTACCAAAGCATATGGACGGGCATAATCGTAGTGCATTTTAGTATCCCAGGAAGCTATAAAAGCATCCATTGCAGTAATCTGATTTAAAAAATACATTTTAACATCTTCATCCAGTGAATGATTATCTCTTTTAGATACTTCTTGCGCAAAAACCAGCCAATGTCCCGCCTGTTGTACAGACTTTGGGCCGTCTCGCATGAATTCAACCAAACCTTTTTGCTCAGTCGTTAATTTAGACTGCATAGTGACTACCTCAGTCACCTCTGCTGCCAATTGATCAGATCCAAATAAAGGAGGAGGTGGAGACCTAAATTGAGCTGCCGAATCCAAAGCAATAGGAACTACCATTTGCCAATAAGGTGTTAAACAAGAGGGTGCAAATTTATCTCCATTATCACTGGTAAAATATTTTGGCTGCCAACGGTTAATGTCTGTATTTAATTCTGGGGAATTTACAGGCTTATATTGGGTATAATCGTAATAAGGAGGAAATCCCTCAGCGGCTGCACCATACTGGTTGGATCCGTCTCCCTTTCTCGCCTCAATAACCGCTTGCGCGGCCGCCTTACCTACTGCTGCAGCACCCTTTAGCTCTTTGGCCAGCGGAACAACTAATCCAAGATCTTTAAGGCGTTGCTTAAAATAAATTGAATCTGCTGGGTAATACTCTTTTAACGCGTAATATGCCGCATAAGAAATAGCTACCTCTTTATGTATTAACTGGCCTTTTTGCTTGGGCTGATCTTTTAAATAAAGGGGTATTACCTTAGGTTCAAAGACCGACCATGCATCAAAAACAGCAATGAAAACTAATCCTAAATAGCGAGAAGTTATTGTAGGCCTTGGCGCATAGCGTTCCGTGTCATTAGCGGTAGCCTCCAAAGCAATCTGGGCCCAATAATAGGCAATATTGTCCTGACCTAGAGGGAGGTCTATCCCAGTAAGAGATTTGGCTTTGGGTTGGCATTGAACCAACATTAAAGCCATACAAAAAGTGATGAAAAAAGGTTTCATAATCAGTCGATTTAATTAATTTATTGCCCCAATTCCTGCATTCCAAAGTAGCTTGTTCAATTGAGGGACTTTCTCATTTTTAAGGTTTTCCCCTCTGACTTTTAAAAGGGCCCATTCTTTATTTAAAACAGCCATTCTAGACACAGAACCCATATTTAGCTTAGGCAAGCTACTTGCTGTTTGGTTGAGCACATACAGGTATGAAGCCGTGAATTTATTAGGATAATTTTCCACGTCGTCATAGGCTTTAGACAAGCGTTGGATCATGTCATTGTCAAAAGATATGGTGCTTTCCAACACCTCTGTAATAGCCTCCTTTAAGGCTGTGTTTCCGGAAATTTCATCATTTCCCAGTAAATCCTTTAAATCCAATTGTAAAGAATACAGTGTATTCACCATTTCTGCCATTTCTCGATAAGTATTTTCTCCTGCAGTCATAAAAGTGTCCCATTCTATGAGCGCCTTTTCATCTAAAGCTTCTAAAGGGTTACTTTCTAATCTTACAGCAACCTGTTTTTGGACTTCTCCAATGCGTAAAATGGCTTTATACACTCCAGGTAACGCCCTGTGACCACTGTAACTGGTTTCTATGTAGGCCTCAGGAATACCAGGCAAGCTGTGGTGTTTCATATCCCATACAAAACGATTCAAGCCATTGTTCACACCCAACAAAGGCGCTGGACTAGGCGCACCTTCATAGGCTTTATATGTTGGGTCTTTAATCCCAACAAAACGTCTAATCAGATGGTTATTAGCATCCCTGATCTCCAAAGAAATGTCCTTCTCAGAAATTCCTTCTGGTAAATGGTAATAAAACACTACTCCGTTCGTAGGATTCACCCCTTGTAGAACATCAGTCCCTTTGGGTTCAGCAGCATTCATACTACTGTACCAATTCCCTAAAATAGCCGGTTCAGGTGTGAAAAATTGGATTCCATTTAAAGCCGCTGGGGTGGCTTGTCTTATGAGGTCTAAGTCATCTAACACCCAAAAAGAACGGCCTTGGGTAGCAACAATAAGATCATTATTTTTAATTAGTAAATCTGTTATAGGTACATTTGGGAGGTTTAATTGCATGGGTTCCCAAAATTTACCTCCATTATAGGAAACAAATATCCCTTTTTCCGTTCCTGCAAAAAGTAAATCTTTCACCACAGGGTCCTCGCGAACAACTCTTGTAAAGGATCCTTCTGGGATTCCAGTCGATATTTTTTCCCATCGCTCGCCATAATTGACACTCTTATATAGGCCTGGCATTTTATCGTTAAATTTATAGCGTGTAGTCGCTATATATACCGTTCCAGGATCATGCGCAGAAACATCAATGGCATTTATAATAGTTTCAGGTAATCCCCTTGGGGTAATATTTTTCCAACTAATCCCTCCATCTTTAGTAATATGCACCAGGCCGTCATCTGAACCTGTGTATAAAAGACCTTTTTCGTGTGGAGACTCCACTATATAAGATAGGGTGCCATAATTTTCCGCACCTACCGCTTCAATAGTGTAAGGACCACCACCGTGTACCTGTTTGGAGGCATCATTCATGGTTAAATCTGGAGAAATAATTTCCCAACTTTGTCCAACATCTATGGTTTTTAAAACATATTGAGCACCGTGAAAATAAGTATTGGATTCATGTACAGACCTGATAATTGGTGCATTCCAATTAAAACGATAAGTCATTTCGCTGGCCGCCATACCCAAATACTGAATAGGGTCTATCATAATATTGGTACTGGATTTACTCTTGGGATAATAAGCGTCTATAGTTCCTAAATAACTCCCTCCAAGCACTACATCTGGCTGGTCTGGGTCAAAAGCTAAAAAGGCACTTTCGCCTCCGGCCGATGCCTCCCAGCTCTCCGCACCAATTCCCCCATTACCCAAGGATATACTTGAAATCTTTACACTGGTATTGTCCTGTTGGCCGCCATAGATATTATAAGGAAATAAATGATCTGCATTCACCCTGTAAAATTGTGCCGTGGGCATATTATTCTGTGAAGACCAACTCAGACCGCCGTTAAAACTAATGGCCGCGCCGCCGTCGTCTGCCAAGACCATTTGCTTATTATTCGTTGGGTGTATCCATAAATCGTGGTAGTCTCCATGGGCAGGATTCATTTCTTCCCAATTTTTACCTCCGTCAATAGATTTATAAGCCGTTGCACTCATGACGTAAATAGTGTCTGCGTCTATAGGATCTAAGAAAACCTCAGTATAGTACCAGGCACGCTGAATAAGTCTATGATCTGCAGACACCCTGGTCCAATTTTCTCCAGAATCTTCAGACACAAACAACCCCCCTTTTTCTTGCCTAGAGTCGCTTTCAATAAGCGCCACCACTTTAGAGGGATTGACTCTAGATACAGCTATGGCCATTTTTCCTTTCTCTTCAGGGAGTCCATTTTCTAATAAAGTCCAGTGTACACCACCGTCTACTGTTTTATATAAACCACTCCCATCACCGCCACTCACCACCTGCCAAGGCAATCTTTGGTGTTCCCACATGGCAGCATACAGCACTTCTGGGTTTTGCATATCCATAGACAATTCAGCAGCCCCACTCAGGCTATTTACAAAAAGCTGTTTTACCCAATTTTTACCACCATCTATGGTCTTATAAATACCCCGCTCTTGATTGGGGCCGTGCAAAGCACCTTGAGCAGCCACATACACAATGTCAGGATTGCTAGGGTGAATCCTAATTCTCGAAATATGTTGTGTAGCCTCTAAACCCAGATGTTGCCATGTCTTACCTCCATCTAATGATTTGTACACCCCATCTCCATAGGTAGTCATAACCCCTCTAGGGGCATGCTCACCCATACCTACATAAATAATATCCGGATGACTCTCAGATACTGCTACTGCACCAACGGAGCCTGTATTAAAAAACCCGTCAGATACATTGTTCCAATGTTGGCCCGCGTCTTCTGTCTTCCACAATCCACCTCCCGTAGTACCCATATAATAAACCATTGGATGCTGAACCACCCCAGAAGCCGCTACAGATCTGCCCCCTCTAAAAGGACCTATATTTCTGTAGTGAACAGCCTTAGAAAGTATTTCTTGTTGCTGTCCAAAAACCGTTTGAACAATAGCCAAAAGGAGTAAAAAGAAAAAATGTTTTTTCATGATTGTTATTTTTAAGAAACTATAAAATATAAGCACTCAAACCCAAGAGTATAAATTGACCCTGTGAATTTATATATTGATTTTTATTCCCAATGGGATTTTCTAAAAAGTTTACTTCATGTGTTTGACCACTTAAAGAATAGCGAACGTCTAATTCAAATCTCTTGTACTGGTATCCGAAACCCAACTGTGTTCCTACAAAAGCAGCCTTTTCAAGGGCGTCTATACCCACTTCTTTCATATTGGCTTTTTGGTTAAAGGTCCATCTAGGCCCTCCAAAAATGCGAAGCGACTTAGAAATATTGTATCCCAAGAGCAGGGGCACATCTAGATGGGTGACTTCAAAATCAGTGATAATACGTTTTACATCTGTCAGTACAATAGGGATTTTAAAAGAGTGGTCTCTTTTCACTTGCAACGCCTCTACCCTAATATACCAATCTTGATTATTGTATTTGACAAATCCACCAAAATGATGTCCTTCTCTTCCCACATAAATGTTGATATTTTTTTGGAGGGCTGCGACTTCTGCGTCTACATTATTAACAGTGTCAAAATCAGTACCTCCGGTAATTCCTACTGAAAATTGGGCCAATCCTGAAAAGGAGATCATAAAAAAGGCGCAGAAAAAAAAGGCCAAACACCCATTAAGGGGATTATTCTTGTGAAGCATTTAGTGGTTTTATTGGTTGGTTGTATGCCTTTAAAGATAAGCACCACTAAAGATATTAAAAAAATCTAGTCGTTTAAGACCTCAATAGTCAAATTCTCAATTTTGGAGAGCCATTGGAGTTTGCCTTCTTGGAAAAGTAAAGGCAAACGTTCTAGAGGGGTTGGGTGCTCTAGGGGCTTGTAATTGTCAAAGTCCTGAAATAAAATACCCCCTAGCTTTTTTTTTGAAATTGCCGATCTAAAACGGGTGCCACCGCCGTTGGTGTGGTAGGAATAGGCCATATAATCTATTTCAAAGCGATCTCTGTGTATCCAATAGTAAAATTGGTCTTGGTAATCTTCTCCACCGCCTTCTTGTTTAAAAGTAACCGCCAATTGGTGGTAGGGTTCGGTGTCAATTTCTACCACACCTTTATAGCTAGGAATCACGGCCTGGTCCTGAAGTCCTAAAGGCAATTGAACAAAGTATAGCACTGAATTCAGAGAATTGGCATAGACCGTTTGCAAGGAATCTGACAAGGCAACTGCCTGGCCATTTAAGGTCCTTTCAAAAGTGCTAAAATTGGTCCAAACGTCTTTGGTGACCCCCAGGCTGTCTTGTTTCTCTCTGGAATATTGAATCCCAAAAGCGCCTCTATGTACCTCATAGTGAAAATCTCTAAAATCAAAATTAATCTTAGAGGGTTTAGACGTCCATCCATGAGCAGTAACTGTTTTCTGTATCAGTGTACCAGCATCCATACCCACATTGGATGAGCAAGAAAACAACAATCCCAATAACAAACCCACTATTACTTTAGCCATAAATACCATGTTAATCTTCAAAAGTAAAGATACCCTCAATTGGGGTCTTAAACAAATGGGCCAATTTAAAAGCCAAGGGCAGCGAAGGATCAAATTTACCTTTTTCTATGGCATTAATGGTCTGGCGAGACACCCCTACTTCATGGGCCAAATCTTCCTGGGTAAAGGCGTCTCTAGCCCTGAGTTCTTTAATTCTATTTTTCATTTGAAACGTCTGGTGTTAATGGCTAATCCCGCCAAATAAGTCAAACTAATCACAATAGTCATAAAAGCAAAATCCATTTTAAAACCCAGTAAATCTTGCTGCTCCAAAATGGACAATCCCAAACCCAA
>Ga0181557_1000368_pt1 | contig 57668 bp, 43 predicted proteins | sample 011ome_23_FD_148632 | JGI IMG/M metagenome (GOLD analysis project Ga0181557, IMG submission 148632) | Coastal salt marsh microbial communities from the Groves Creek Marsh, Skidaway Island, Georgia - 011506CT metaG (spades assembly) | ecosystem: Environmental > Aquatic > Marine > Intertidal zone...
CTTTATTTGCACGAGTGAACGCGTATACTAAATACCCATAGGGGAAAAGGTCGGTCGGTCGGTCGGTCGGTCGGACAGCACCCACGAAAAAACGCCCGCGCCGTGGCGTTGGCGTTACACCGCGCGCGTCGTCGTCGTCGTCGTCGTCGTCGCGAACGATGGAGGCGCGGTGGGCGACCGCGCGCGAGATGCGCAAGGTATACGAGGATAAGGCGCGAATGGTGAAGTGCGTGAGATGCGTGCTCGCGATGCGCGTCGATGATGATGATGACGATGATGACGATGATGATGTGATGTGTGTCGCGCAGCGCGTCGCGACACAGCGACGCCGTTGACGGACTGACGGACTGACTGACGCGGGGTGCGGATGATGACGGACAGGGAACGCATGGCGCGCGCGAGAGGGGTGACGTTGAAGTCGCAACGCGATGCGAGCGCAAAGGCGACGTATGAGGAGGCGATGATGGATGAGCCGCGGACGCCTCCGCCGCGCGCGCCGTCGGCGGATGAAGAAGGCGACGCGCGACGCGAGGACGCCGAAGCGACGGCGATGGAGCTCACGCTGGTGGATGCGTACGCGAAAGAGGCGAGAAAAACGCCAGTGGAGTTGATTGATGAGAGTACGGCGGCGGCGAAGCTTCGTAAGCGTGGGAACGAGGCGATGCGTGTCGGTGATTTCGCGCTGGCGCACGCCTTGTACGCCGAAGCGCTCGACGCCGCGGATGATGACGACGCGAATATGCGCGCGGTGTTGTTTTGTAATCGCGCGTTGGCGTATCATAAAATGGATGAATATGAAGCCGCGATTTGCGATGCGAAGTGTGCGGAGGAGCTCGCACCGACGTGGAGTAAGCCGAAAAGGCGCTTGGCCGAGGCGTGCGCTCGATTGGGCTCGTACGCGCTCGCGACGGCGTACGCCCGTCAAGGCGAAAGTCTCGAGCTCGCGGAGAAGAATTTCAGCAAGTCATTTAGAGACGTTTTGGATGACATCGCCATCGCCGCCGCAGAAGATGGCTCCATAGCGGGGTTTGATGGGAGGCTCATTTTTGTTCGAAGCGCCGGCGAGGACGCGTGGCTCGGCAAGGAGGCGCCGACAAACGCCGCGTTCGATGAACTCGAAGAAGAAGCCGTCGATCCCATGTTCGCCAGAGGCAGCGGCGGCGACAATGGTGACAGTGTGGTCGACAAACCAATACACGCGAAATCTTTACGCGACGCGGTGGACATCGCGCACGATGGCGATCGAATTTTACTCTTGCGCGGAGCGCACAATGGACTGGGCGAAGTAGTCGAAATCAACAAGCGCGTCATTATTCGCGGTGAAGGCGCGCTCAGAGACGCCGTGGTGGATTGCCGAAACAACAGCCCACTGTTTCGAATCAAACGGTCGTGTGTGATACAAAATCTGGATATCGATTTCACGGGATTCAGCGAATCCGTGCGCGTGCTCGGGGACGAGCGCGTAAAGCCGTTGATTGAAAATTGCATCATCAAGTCCAGCGGCGGCGACGGCATCGCGCTCGGTGGCCAAGCCTCGCCGACGTTTCGAAATTGCATCATCACGGGCAAGAAATCATGTGTGCGTGTGTATGCCAAAGCAGCGCCGACGTTGATTGATTGTAACATCACCGCGGCTGACTTGCAAGGCGTGCTCGCGATGAAGACGTCGCGCGTGATTTTGCACGGGTGCGCGATTCAAGCGAATAAAGAAGATGGCGTCGTCGCCATGGAGAGCGCCAACGTTGTGTTGACGAAATGCTTGGTGCAGGATAACCTTGGACCGGGCATCGATGTGTCGCAGAACGCCAAGGCGGTGCTGACTGATTGTGAAATCGACGCCAACGTGGGCGGATTGTGGCTGTGGGATGACGCCGCGGCGCACGCGACGAGGTGCTCGATGAATGGTGGGAAGTCACACGCGGTTCTGATTGATACGAACGCGCGTGCAAACTGTCGCGCATGTGATATTTTAGGCACCGTGCACGCATCTGAGACTGCCATGCGCGCTGTTCGAGGGCAAGACACGACGGTGCGCGAGGCCGACGTCCCGACGACTTTGCCTCGAGAGCTCGCGGGCGCGTTCAAATTTGACCCGTGTGCGTTCACGCGCAAACAATAAATACATAGTATACACAACGTCACTACAACAATAACAGCGCGTCAACCGGACAATCAATCAAACCCATAGTCAACCCCGGCGGCGTCGAGCAATGACTTCTCGTCTTTCGAGCTCGCCTCGACGCGCTTGCGTCGCTTCGCGCCGCTTTCCGCCACCGCCGTCTCGTCTTCAACCACCGCCACCGTCGCGCGCCGCGCCGCTCGATCTGCATCACGCAACGCTTGTTTTGCCTCCATGTACCTCGCCTTGCTCAACGCCGCCTCCTCTCGACTCTTCCGCCGCCGCTCCTCCGCCTCAGCCGCTTTGGCCGCCGCCGCCTCCAGCGCCTTCCCGCACGTCGCATCCAACCCCGCGCCCGCCTTATATCTCAGCTCCGCGCTCTCCGCCGCATCATACCGCCCATCGCGCGCCCCATCGCGCGCGCCCTTCCCCCACGCCGTCGCACCGACGTCGCCCGCGCGAGCGAGCGTGTTGGCGCTCGCGCCCGCGCGAAACCCGTGTCGCTTAATCGCCTCATAATCCACCGCCTTGCTCGCCGCCGACGCCTCGCTCGCGCCCGCGCGTGGTGCGGCACCATCACGCTCGACCTCATCGTCGTCCTCATCGTCGCTATCGCTCGATATCGCGCCGAGCGCATCCATGGTGAACGCCATCGGGCGACGCCGAATGATGCAGGCCACGGCGACCGTCGACAGCCTTCGCGCCCGATCGACGCGCCGTGTCTTTCGATGCGAAAAACGATCGATGCGCGATATCGATCGGCGCCGCGAGACGAAAGGCGACCGCGCCATGTTAATCGTCACCGCACACTCGATAAAAGTCAAGTTCGGACATACGGATGATACTGTGGAATAATTATGTCTATGTGAGGTATAGGATGGATACATCGAGCATCGCGTGAGTCAGCACGTCGCGCGCGTGCGCGCATTCGCGCGACACACCGCGCCGGCGACGGCGGCCACGGCGCGCGCACACGCGGCGATCGCACGAGATAATATTTTTATATCTCCGTCGCGAGGCGTTCGGATCGTGCGTCGGTCGCGAGCGCGCGAAAGACTGCGGGACAGGCAAAAAGTCATAAAGCGTCCGCGTCAGCGCGCGTCAGCATTCAATCATGGCGCTCGATGTCGCCGCGCCGCCGCCGACGCCACGCTTGGATGCCGAGGCGATGGTTGAATGTGCGGTGAAAAATACAGCGCATGTGTTCTCGCGCGATGCGCGCCCCGAGCATAAGCGACGGCGCGGGTCGTCGAGCGAACACAAATGCGTGCACTTTTCGGTGCTGCTGCACACCGTCATCGGTCACGCGGACGCGGATGTCGACCGCACGCCTCGAGGAGAACCGGCGAGGTGTTCGTGCTGCGGGTTACACGTCGTCGGGTATGCGTTTGGGTGTGCGCCGTGCGCGGGAGTGATGGAGAGGTTTGAGTTGTGTGCGATGTGTTTCGGCGCGCATGCGCATCTGAGTCAGAGGACGACGCAGACGAGCGACGAAACGGACGCGAAAGTCGTCGCGAGTTCATCCCTCATGGGGTTTCGCGTGCACGATCATCCGCCGCAGTGTTTTATTAGGACTGGGGATGACGATCAGATGGCGCTGGATGAGATTTTGAGCGATCGGAGGAACTTGATGGTAAACGGACGCGGGTCGGCGGAGGAGAATGTCGAGGAGAATGTCGAGGCGACGTCGCCCGCGAAAACGCTGTCGCGTGCGAGCAGTGGGCGGTCGAGCGATGAGGCGTTTGACGCCACGACGACGGTATGACATTCTCGTTTTTGTTTAGTTGTATATTGTATGTAGATCTCGTGTAATTTGATGTTTTGACTCAACTCAAAATGGATGACTAGGACGCCGACGCCTTTGACGCCGCACGACCGCGCGCAATGGCAAGGTCAAACATGCGCTTTAATTCGGCTGAATCGCCGTCAATTTGTAAACCTTCGAAAAATGCTAACGCGGCGTCTTCGTACTCGTTCAATGCGAGTGCGGCTTCGCCTTCGCGGTACCACGCCTTGACGAACATTGGGTCGAGCGCGCGCGAGTTTTTCGCGTCGGCTTTGGCGTCGGCGTAGGATTTAAGTTTAAGCCTCGCCGCCGCACGATTGGCCCATGTTTTCGCACACGACCCGTCCTGTGCGAGTGATTCAGTGTATGCCTTTTCTGCACCCTTGTAGTCGCCAGCGACGAACATTTCGTTCCCTTGACGTCGCGTTTTCTCCGCCGCCGCCGAGTCCTTGACGGCGAAGGCATCCGTCGTCGACGCCACCGGAGGCGCGTTCGATGTCGCCCTGTCATCGTTCTGCATCGCCTCGAGCTGCGCCGCCACGTGCTTGATCACACCATCCGATGTCCATGCAATGCCCTCATCGGGCGTTGTGCGAGGTAATAACAACTCTACAACGCTCCGACGTTTCGTAGCCGCCGCCGCGTGCACCGCCTTCAACCCGCTCGAATCCGCGACGTCGGCGTCCGCACCCGCGTCGAGCAACACTCGCGCCATCGCCTCGGCGCATCTCTCCGTATTCATGTGTGCGGCAGCAATATGTAACGGCGTCATATTTCCTTGTGGTGTCGCGTTCACATCGGCGCCGGCGGCGATTAATACCCGCACGCTCTCGACGTCGCCCGAAGCGCACGCAAACGTCACGACGCTCGCGCCCCCGTCTCGCATCGTCGCCTTCACACTCGCGCCGCGCTCAAGAAGCTCTTCAAGCATCCCCGAACACCCTCGCATGGCAGCCACGATCAATGGCGTGCCCACATTCTCGCACTTTTGCTCGATGGCGTCCGAAATGTCCAACCCGTACGTCCCAGAGCTCAACGCCTCGAGCGCTCGAGCGCACGTCTCGCGCGAGCTCGCGAATCCTCCTTGCACGCTTCCCATGACCATCTGATGCAACACTCCCGCCCCAGAGCTCGTGCGTGCCTTAGCATCGGCACCAAGCGCGATAAACGCGCGAACGGCATCGATCGCGCCCATGGATGCGGCAGTCATGAGCGGCGTAAAGCCCTCGTCGTCTCTCGCGTCGGCGTCGCACCCGAGCTCACTCACGAGAGCGTTGATTATCGCCACGTCCCCTCGCGCCGCGGCGGTATGCGCGCAGCGCCGACCGCGTTCATCGCGAATCTCTGCAATCGTGCTCGCGCCCGAGGCGAACGCAGTCGACGCGCGGCGCAGGTCGTCGACGGAGCCGCGCTGGACCGCCGCCATGAGCGACTGCAGCGCCTCGAGGTCGTTCGCTTTCGGTGTCGACGACATGCGTGCACGGCGTCGGCGTCGCGTGACGGGTCACGGGTTACGGGTGTGTGCGTGCTGTAGGACGGTGCGCGTCGTGCGTCGTGCGTCGTGCGACGGCGATGTACGTCGTGGAGCGCAGTGCGGACAAACTGTCGGGTGCCGCAGAGCTCGACGCGCGCGGTCGAGAACGGCGGCTGGTAGCGCGCGACGCGGAGTCGACGCGAGCGAGTGCGTGTGTGCGTGCGTGCGTGCGTGCGCGTGGGCGAGGGCGGCGTGCGAACGCGCGAGCGCGCGCGGGTGCCGACGCGGCGTTTGGAAATTTCATTTTGATTTTTCGCATTCGAATCGCGAGGTGCGCGACGATCGAGCGTGGTCGCGCGCAACACGCGTGGGCGACGAAGGTTTATACGGCGAGTGTGAGTGCGTGCGTGTGGGCGTTCGCGACGAGGCGTGGGCGGTGAGGCACGATGAGTCACGATTTAGACGCTTGGATCGCCCAGCTCAGGAAATGCGAGCCTCTCGCAGAGGACGACGTCAAGCGCCTGTGTCAGATGGCGATTGAGATTTTAGTAGAAGAGTCCAATGTGCAGACGATTGATTCGCCGGTGACGATATGTGGGGACATCCACGGACAGTTTTATGACTTGTTGGAGTTGTTTAAAGTTGGGGGCGATTGCCCGGATACGAATTATTTGTTCATGGGCGACTTTGTCGACCGCGGGTTTTACAGTGTCGAGACGTTCTTATTGCTCTTGGCGCTCAAGGTTCGCTACCCCGATCGTATGTTCTTGATTCGAGGCAATCACGAGTGCCGACAGATTACACAAGTGTACGGTTTCTACGACGAATGCTTGCGCAAGTATGGGAGCGTAAACGTCTGGCGATATTGCACCGACGTCTTCGACTACCTTTCGCTTTCGGCGTTGATTGATAACAAAATTTTCTGCGTGCACGGTGGATTGTCACCGAATATTACCACGATTGACCAAATTCGCACGATCGATCGCAAACAAGAGGTGCCGCACGAAGGGGCGATGTGCGATTTGCTTTGGAGCGACCCGGAGGACGTGCGCGGGTGGGGATTATCCCCCAGAGGAGCTGGGTATTTATTCGGCGACGATGTTTGCACGTCATTTACACAAACGAATAGCATAGATATGATTGCACGCGCGCATCAGCTCGTCATGGAAGGGTACAAATGGATGTTCAACAAGCAGCTCGTCACGGTATGGAGCGCGCCAAACTATTGTTATCGATGCGGTAACGTGGCGGCGATTATGGAACTGAATGAAAACTTGGCGAACGATTTCAAAGTATTCGACGCGGCACCACAAGAGGCGCGCGGAGCACCCGCGAAGAGGGCGGCTCCAGACTATTTCCTGTAATATCTTTATGTGCAACTGCTAGCAAAATCTCTAGAAACTCCCGCGCGCTCAACGCTTACGACACACGCTCAATCCATCACCAATGGGTACCATTCCGTATGAAACGCGCTCATCGCTCGCAACGAACGCGTTAAATTCACGAATCGCGAGCGTTTGTTTGTCCTCAAGCGTCTCGTCCGCGACTTTCCCGTACCACAGCACGTTGTCGATGATAATCAAACCACCCGGTCGCACCAACTTCAACAGCGCTTCGTAGTACTCCCTATACGCGCGTTTATCGGCATCAATAAACCCAACGTCAAAGCTATTCTCCCCGTGTTCTTCCAAAAGTTCAACCACGCTGACTTTGGCGTCGCCATTCTTCTCTACGACTCTGTCGCTCACGCCCGCCTTTGCCCAGTACCTCCGCGCCACGGCGAACGACTCTTCGTTCTTATCACACGCGTACAACACCCCACCCTCGCGCATCGCCGACGCCATGGCGATCGAACTATACCCCGTATACGTCCCAATCTCAATCACGCGTCGAGCATCGACTAATTCAACCATCAACGCCAACAACGCGCCCTGCTCGGGCGCCACCTGCATTTGACTCCCGCGCAACGCACTCGTCTCCTCGCGCAACGTGCGCAGCACCTCAGACTCGCGCGTGTGCTTGAGAAGATACGAATACAACCCATCGTCGAGCGCGAGCGGCGGGGTGTTCCACGGCCCCGTGCCGTCGCGAGCGCCGGCGGACGCACCGCCATCTCCACCGGCGGCGGCGGCGCCGCACGCCGCGCGAGGTCGCCGCACCGCCGCACGCGTCGACATCGTCGTCCTCGCCGCGCGCGCCACGCGCGACGCCCGCATCGCCATCATCGTCGTCGTCGTCGTCATCGCGCCGCCGTCGCCGCCGTCGCCGCGGTCGCACCGCGCGCGCCGCAGTCGCGCGAAAAGGTTGAAGTAACGCTCAAACTTTAGCGTTTTTTTTGTGCGCATCGCGTCGTCACAATTGAACGACGACGATGCCGAGCGCGCGGTTGCGGTGGTCGTACAAGGATGAAGTGGGCGGGTGGAAAGGGTACGACGAGCGGTTGGGGTTGCGGTACGACCGGGAGACGATTGATGCGGTACGACGGCGACGAAGCGAAGCGATGCGATGGCGTGTCTTTATTTTCTGTTGATGGACTGACGAAACGACCGCTTTGTGATGACGATGGCGCGGCATGCGCAGATGTCGAAGACGTATGAGCATTGGAATACAATCATGGATGAGTACGACATGGATATTGATTCACAGGATGAGCGAGCGTTGAATATTATGCGTCGCGAGCGGTCGGATCCGACGTACGCGCCAGACGAACCAGTGCCGATGACGCTCAAGCCTTTCGATGGTGCGCCGGGAAGTAGCGAGGGCGTGATTAAATATACGTACATGAAAGAATTGACCACTGTGAGTGAGGTAATCGAGGACGTATCGGAACACATCGGGGTCAAGGTTTATGAGATCTCGCTCGTACGCGCGGGCTTGAAAATGTCGCAAAAACAATGGACGTTGAGCGACTACGGCGTCAAGGCGGACTATGTGGTGTATTACAAAGTAGAACACGTGACCGTGTTCTGACGTGTTTACATTTCTACTGTAATTCTATTTATTAGGCTAAAGCTAACGTCGCGTGACTTATCGCGTCTTCGTTGTCAATTTGCGCGCTCGATCGAAAGCGACGACGCTTTGCGTCACCTGTCCCAAAAGCACGAGTTGCGTGATGGCGAATACGAGGGTGATTGCGTAGAAAAAGTTTGCATTAGCCACTCTCGTGTGAATCCACATGTACCACGTGATTGGGCTCAGTAACAATGCGTACAAGAACCCGCCTGCAATGAGCACGCCACCCTTCATGTACGCCAACGGGTTCCCACTCTCATCGACGGCGATGACGGATAAGAGCGACATGTACGTGACAACATCGCTCAACGTCGGATACGGCGCACATATCGTCGCCACGATTAAACTCAAAACCAACGCCGTCAGTGGTCTATTAGAGAATCGATACGCTAAAGGCGCCGCGAGCGCCAAAGGCGCCGCGTTGAGCGCGACGACGTAAAATTCCCGAAAATGGTCAAACATTGTGGTAAACAAATACCAATGCAAGCCTAAATTCGGCGTCTGATCTTCACTGCGCACGGCGAACAGCACCGCGGACGACCACCACTTTGAGAAATCGTCACCCATGAGTACGGCTGAAGCGCAGTGCGTCGCCGCGCACGCCCCCCCGAGCGTCGCCCATCGCCTCCATTCGTGTCTCGAACACATTAGCGCCAGCGCTGGTACAATAACCACAACATGCGGTTGCATCTGCATCGCCATGGCGCTCGCGACGCCCGCGGCGACGACGTACCCTCGACTCGCCGCGAACGCGCTCGCGAAGACGCACGCCCGTCCAACCGCCGCGTTCGACCGCGCCATCAGCGCCATAGCATTAATCGGATTCAACGCATATAACGCACACACCCTAAAAACACCATCCATATCCGTCGTCACCGTCGTCGCGAGCGCGCACAGCAGCGCCAACGCCACGCTATCCGCCGCGAGCCACGCCGACGCCGTCGCGAGCTCCACGCCGACGCCCGACGTCATCGTCCCCCCCGAACCCACCCACCGCGCGATGCGCTCCACCGCGAACACCACGAACGGATGTCCATGAAACGCGCTCCCGTCGTACGCCGACGCGCCGAACACCGCGCGCGCGTGCGCGCCCTCGAGCGTGCGCCGCATCGCATCCACCGCGCTCGTGAGCTCCACTCGGCGCGCCAACGCCGCGGTCACCGCCGCCGGCGCGCGCGCGCACGCGATGAACATCGCCGCGCGCGAGAGCGCGGCGACGCGTGCGATCGCGCGCCATCGTCGCATCGCGACTGCGGCGACGGCGACGGCGACTGCGGCGACGGCGACGGCGACGTTGGTGAGTGATGACGTCACGGGACACGACCACGCCATCCATCGCCGCACACGACGACGCCGACGACGGACGCGATGTGGACGCGATGCGGCGGCGCGCGGATGACGAGGACGACGACGAGGACGGTGGCCATGCGCACGTCGCGCGCGGCGGCGACATCGCGCGCGACGAGCTCGGGGACGAGCGCTTTCGCTGCGCGTCGGGCGCCGCACGTTCGCGGCGCGCGCATCGTGGATGGGCTCAAGTGCGCGCGCCGCGCCGCGGTTCGATCGATGGTGACGACAACGACGACGACGACGACGACGTACGCGCGCATTGGTGGCGTGATTGATGTCGCGCGCGTGACGGAGATCGCGGGGAGCGCGGCGCTGGAGGTGAGCAAGTCGGTGCGCATGCGCGGGGTGGAGGCGCCGGATGTGGATAAATCATACGTGGCGCGGAGTTTAGCGACGGATGCGATCGATGCGGATGGGTTACCGTTGGTGTATAATAAGGATGCGATTCAAAAGTATTGGGATAAGCAGGGTGGGGCGTTGCAGCGACGTTGGGCGGAGTTTTTGTCGTTGTCGGTGCCGTTTTTGACCAAGGTGGCGACGTTGTCCATCACGGGCGGAGCCGCCGAGTTGTCGAAGAATGATCGCGCGTTGGCCAAGGATGCGCGGATTATTATTGAAAAGCTTGGACCGACGTATATAAAGGCTGGGCAGATGATGAGCGTCAGACCGGATGTGTTGCCGCAAGCCGCGTTGGATGAGTTGGCGATTTTGCAAGACTCGGTCAAGCCTTTTGAGACGGCGACGGCTATCCAAACCATCGAGGAAGAGCTCGGTGGTGCGCTCGGGGAGTTTTTCGATGAAATCAGCGAAGTTCCTGTCGCCGCAGCGTCGCTGGCGCAAGTTTACCGCGCCAAGTTGAAGAGCACGGGTGAATACGTTGCAGTCAAGGTGCAACGCCCACAAATTTTAGATACGGTGAGCAAGGATTTGTACGTCTTGCGCCGCGCCGCTGAGGTGTACCAAGGATTGATCGAGCGCTTTGCGCCGCAGCAGCGCACGGATTACGTGGCTTTGCTCAATGAATGGGCAGTAGGATTTTACACTGAGCTCGATTTCTTGAACGAAGCGGCCAACCAGCAACGATTGAAGGATTTGCTCGCCGGCGAAAACGTCAAGGACATTTACGTGCCAGAGGTGAAGCACGAATATTGCACGCGCCGCATTCTCGTTACCGAATGGATCGATGGCGTCAAGCTTAGCGAGTGTCCGCCCGAGGAAATCCGCGACTTGGTCGGCATCGGCCAGGAATGCTTCTTGGTGCAGCTCTTGCAAGTTGGATTTTTCCACAGCGATCCGCATCCGGGCAACTTGATGAAGATGAACGACCCGACGAAAGGCAAGCTCGCGCTCTTAGATTTTGGTCTCGTGGCATCCATTCAGCAAGACGACATGGACACCATGGTAAACTCCATCATCCATTTGGCAAATAAAGATTATCCCTCGCTCGTGGATGATTTCATTGACTTGAAAATTCTTCCCACCGACTGCGACCGCGCCAAGGTTGTGCCGCTCATGGACAAGGCGCTATCGCCGTATGTCAAGGGTGGTGGCGCTAAAAAGTACGAGGCTGAGTTGAAGCGCATGTATAACATGGATGGGTCGTTATCAAGCACCGCTGGCGGGTTCCAAGCCATGACGCAAGATTTGTTGACGGTGTTGAATGACATTCCATTCTCCATTCCACCGTACTTCGCGTTGTTGGGACGCGCTGTCGTCACACTCGAAGGCATCGCGTTGCTCGGGAACCCCGATTACAAGCTCGTGATGGAAGCATATCCGTTTGTCGCGCGTAAACTATTACGTGAAGATCGCCCTGCGGCGCAGCGTGCGTTACAAGAAGTGTTGTACGCCTCCACTCAAGGCGGCGGGAGCATTTTACAAGGCCAACGCCTCGCGGTGATGTTGAACAGCGCCATGGGTATCGTCGCTCGCAGCGAGGACGTGTTTGTCGACCTGGAAACGCTTCCAGAAGACGCTGCAAGCTTGGAACAGTCATTGAAGTACTTGATGCAACCAGAGGCGGCGAGCTTGCGAAACTTACTCGAACGCGAAGCGGAAACTGCGGCAGACTTATTGTTGCGCCAATCCATTCGCAAGGGTGTGACTCGTATTTTTGCGCAGTTGCCCAAGCCGCCATCGTGGCTCCCGTTCGCGTCGTCGTTGCCCAACCCGCAAGATATTTCCGGTCCAGTGTTGCTGCCGGTGTCCGGAAGCTCCACGCCTGTGCCGACGTTTGCGTCGCCCGCGCAAGTGTTGGAACTCGCCGCGCCAAAATTAAGCCGCGAAGAGGAGTTGTTCGCGATTTCGCTCGGGGATTTAGCCGCTGGTTTGGTTGGAAAAGATGCCGCCACAGTGTTGACTGGCGATGCGTTCTTAGAGCCTGAAGCCGTAGCGGCACTATTTTTGTCAATCGTGTCCACTGGGGAGTTACCCATTGGTAACAGCCCGGAGATTAGAAGTCTCGCGGCGAACGCGCGCGATTCGCTTCGCACCGTCACGCCAGAGGGTGAAGACGCAGAGGAGCAATCTATTGATGATTTACTCGCCGCCGTGCAAGCGTTATCGCCGGAAGATCGCAAAGTATTGCAAGACACGACATCTCGCGTTGTTGGACGCGTGTATGAAAAGTTTTGCGCACGATTAGTGCCGTTAACTGGCGGCGCGCCAGTCGCGACGAGCGGCGTCGACATCGCCCCGGCGATGTCCCGATAGAAGATTCTTTAGAAACACACACACACCATGCTGCTTTGAAATGTACAAATTTTAACTTAGATTTGAATGATGAATATTTATTTCAAATATCTCTACTACGCTACTTAAGATTCTACTTAAGATTCTACTTAAGATTGATGAAGCTGCTTGAAGTATTCGCGGTACAAGCCGTCTCTGATTTCCAAAAAGCTCGTGATGTACTTCTTGTATTGGTGCAAACGCGCGTGCTCCTTCTTTGTGAGCAACGGGTGCAAACGCCACACGACGTACTTGGTGTACTGAATGATAAAGTACGTGATTAAACTCGAGCCAAACGCATAGGCACCGCCGTGCTTGATGCCAGACCAGCGGACCTCGCCGTCTTCTTGTGGAAGCATGGACTCCAGCGCCGGGACGCGCGGCACGAGCTTTCGTAAAGAATGCGCGATGATGGGCGTCGCGAACACCTCTAAAGCGGCGATGTAAATCGATAACATCATGAATATCCATCCCAAAAGCATCAATGCGACGCCGCGAATAGAGCGCTTCATGTTGTCCTTTTTGTTCACTTCGTTCGTCGCGAGCACTTCGTCAATGCGAGCGTCAATGCGTGAGCAATCCTCCTTCATCGTCGTCAAGTTCTTTTGTACCGTCAAGCGAATCGCCTTGTCGATGTCTTCGCAGACTTCCTCGATCGCGTTGGGAATGGGAACCGTCAAATCATCGCGCGGAAGGTAAATCGTAGGCAACTTGAACGCGTGCGAGTTTTTAATGCGTGAACTCAAATTTTGCGTAATCTGAATCAACACACGCTGTCGATCGTGTTCCTTCTCCACTTGATCCGCTTTCGACATATAATACGCCAGCTTGTCCGCGTGATGTTCGTTGAGCGCCTCGACAACTTTCATGGTGCGCTTGCACAGTGCTTGCCCGATGGGATCAAAAAAGCACAAAATCAAGTCCACGTGGTCCGCCATCCACGTGATCACCTTTCCGACGTCAAACGGATAGCACATATCGCCATCGACTAAACCAGGCGAATCCACGATGTCCACGCAACTGAAATTCTTCTCCTTTGAGGTTGAAATCTCGGTGAAAATGTTCGCATTTAATCCTTCCACCGACTGCAAACCTTCCAAGTAGTCGTAAAACGCAAACGTTGCATCCCCTTTCAACGTCTCCCGCTTTCTACCACTCGTCACAAACGTAAACCCACGCGTCTCAATCGCAACCCCGGTCGTTTGCACGCTCTCACCAATGTACCAATTAATGAACGAACTCTTCCCAGCGGAATGATTCCCGATGATCATCGCGCTCACTTTCTTCCTCGGTTTGAAGCACTTCACGCGAAGCAAGTCATCGTTGGCGATATCGAGCAACCCGATCGACGCATTCGCCGACGCATTCGCCGACGCGTTCGGACCGCGTTCGTACAACTCATGAATCGATTTCAATATCCGTTCCTGTGCGGCGTCGCGCGCGAACACACGCGAGAAACACTCCGTCAGTCAACGTCCTCACGGCACCAGTCGCGGTGTGTCGCGTCGTCGGCGCGCCGCGCGCGACCCAGAGCCCATCGCGCACGTACATTCGGCGACATGGCGAGCGCATCGGCGCCATTCTGCGTCGTCACGCGTTTCGCTTTACTCATCGCGCACGCCAATCGCGCGCAAAGGAATGACGATCGGACCGAGCGGCTCGGTCGGACCGTTGAAAAACTTTGAATGCGATGCGTCACAGTCGCGCACGCGACGCTCGCCTGCTCGCTCGCTCGCGCACACGAGACCATGAGCGATAAAACGCACGGCGACGCGAACGCGTCGAACGCGTCGAATGCGTCGAACGCGTCGAATGCGTCGAACGCGAAAGTTTTGGACGTCACGGAGAGCATGGGTGATGTCTCCACGAGATTGATTAAAGCCGTTCGCGCGCCGTTGACGAGGGCGGCGCCGACGTGGAAGTCGATGGGAGTGATGAAGTTTACGTGTCCGAGCGGTGCGCGAGAGGCGCAAGGACGGATGCGGAAGAATGCGCGGGAGTTTGGGTATAACTATCTCGTCGTGGCGTTGGCGTTGTGCGCGTGGAGCGCGTTGTCGCACGCGTTCACCGTGGTGCTCGCGCTTGGGATTTTCGTGGGGCATCATTACGTGGTGCGCGTGCGAAATGCACCGATTGATGTTGGTGGTAAGGTGTTCTCGGCGAAGACGTTGGGGGCGGCGACTACCGCGGCGGCGGCGTGCGCGTATGCGCTTATAATCTTGCCCGCGTTTTTAAGCGCATTGGCGTTTGGCGTCGCATTCGCGGTCACTCACGCGGTGATGCGCGTTCCGGATAAGGCGGATGAGGATGAAGGTGGCGATGTTCCTGTTTTCCGCGACTTTAAGGCGTCGTTCGTGGAGTCGTATCGCGAAAGCGGCGTGAGCGAGTATGTCCCGGCGCCAGTGAGTTCGGCGGTGCGTTCGGTGTTTGGGGCCGGCGCTCGCAAGTAAGTTTCCATCGATAGTTGGCGTGCTTAACATCTGCAGCTTTGTAGTTGTGTATCTTTATCTATGAGTCATCTGAATCATAAAACGTTGATTCCGCGGAAAGTCTCGCGCTCGAACCGTGTCAGCGTCGCCGGGACGCCAACAGTCCTCACTCGCGTGCGCGCAACAAGTCTCCGCGGGCGCGCGCATCGCGCCAGCGCATCGCACGCACGCTCAATCGAGTGGTATATTCCTCATGCGCGCCAATGCGAACACTTTACTGCGCGCGCGCGGCGTTGAGTTGGTACCATACCGCCCTGAGCACGTCGAGCGCTACCACGCTTGGATGGCTTCGGAGGACTTGTTGGCTGCCACGGCGAGTGAACGGCTGACGCTCGAGGATGAGATTGAAATGCAACGTGAATGGGCGCGAGACGAAGGCAAGTGTACGTTCATTGTACGCGACGGGGCGTCGAAAGAGATGATTGGAGACGTCAACTTGTTCTTTAACGACCACGACGACCCAAAGCGCGCTGAGATTGAAATAATGATTGCCGACGCGCGATTTCGTCGCAAAGGTTTGGCTATCGATGCGCTGGAAGTGTTCATGGCGTATGGCGTCATTGAACTTGGAGTGACGGCGTATGTAGCGAAGATTGGCTTTGACAACGTCGCGTCGAACGCGCTTTTCGCGCGAAAGCTTGGCTACGCAGAAGTATCAAAGAGTACAATATTTGAAGAGACGACCTATGAACTGCGTACTGGTGTCGCCGCTGAGGATGGAAACAGTGCGCATGAACGGTTCGTCGCGACTTGGGCATCGGTGGAGGTGGATTCGTATGATGATTCAGAGGTGAAGCGCGCCTCCGCGACGGCTTGCTACCCGTAGAGCCCGAGCGCTTCAAGACTTCATTCTTTGGCGCGCGCGACGGTGAGCGCATAGAGGTGCATTTCGCCGCGGAGCAATGTCGGCACCGCTTTCGCCCGACGATTTTCGCCGTCTAAACGAAGAACGTCGCGCAAGCTCGCTGCGAAAGTTTATGGTGCCTCTCTTCTACGCGCCGCTCTTGCCCTTGATTCGCGTCTCCTTGCGGCATAACCCTCCGTTGCGGGATAAAGCATTCGCCGCAGGTATTGCGTGTGGGTTACTACACGCCGGATACGTCATGTTTAACGACTCGAGCGTGCTTTAGTTGTATTTCTAGTTTTAATTGTAGTTGAACGTAGCCTGAACAACCAAAAACCAACAACGCGCGACGAGGAGCCGCAGTATCCAACGCGCAATCGCCCCTCGAGCGCGCCCCTCGCACGAGTCCTTCCCGAAATCCCATCGTTTCGCGATGACGGATAAAATCGCTCCGACATCGCGTCGAGCGTACGCACACGAAGGTCGAGTTATCTACTTTTGGGACCAAACGTTTGATGAAGTGAACGTATACATCCCGCTCCCTCCAGGCGCGCGCGCGAGAGATCTCGCCGTCACGCTCACGTCCAAAGCGTTCACGGTTGGTATTAAGAACACCCCGCCGTACTTGTCGCACGACTTTACGCACGCGATTAAGGGTGATGATTCTTTCTGGACGGTTGAAGACGGCGAGCTCCACGCGACGCTCACCAAGGTTACGCGCGGCAAAGCTTGGGCCGCCCCGTTCGACGTGCACTGCGCGAGCAGCGACGCGCTTGAATCCGCCGAGGACGAGAAGCGTCTCATGCTCGAGCGATTCCAGGGTGAAAATCCTGGATTTGACTTTAGCGACGCGACGTTCAACGGCGCCGTACCAGACGCGTCGACGTATATGGGTGGTGCGCGAACGACGTAAACGGGCTCTACGCATCGCGCGCGCGCGCGCACGGCGATTCGTGCGCGTTATCCTCAATGACGCACTCAACGCGCGTTTGACGCGCGGTCTTCACGAATCCGATGCCAAAAGCGCGCCCACGCGGGACGACGAAGCGTCACAATTTGACTCTCCAACCTTTCGCCAGCCATGGGTTCGCCATCGCACGTGGATGCTTACGACGACCTAGACGACGAAGAGTGGGATAAACTCAATTCCGACATGGTGCGCATCGCCGCGAGAAATTGGCCGCGTCCTACGGCGAATGGTCGGCGCTTCATTCATATCGGCGCGCCGCCGCCGACGAAGAGCGCGGGAGAAGAATCTGAGCGCACCCCGGTGGCGTCTGAGGACGACATTAAGATTCTTGACGACCGCGAGGTTAAAGATTGGATGCTACGCGCTGAGGAGACAATGTTTGGCGGCGCGCGGTCGTCCTCGGCGACGCACGCGGATGACCACTCCGGGGCGGTGGCGGCTACGCTTCTCGATTTGCGAGGCGCCAAAGCGCAACAGAGCGACGATAACGACGATGATCACGAACGCGAACGCGAACGCGTGAAATGGGTGTATGTTTTGATTGGGTTTACATTAGTCGTCGCCATTCTCGCAGTCGTGGTAATTCGCGCCGTTGGCGCGCGCGAGGTTGTTGAACGACTTCGATTCGGCGTCGACGCGCCGTTTTTACCGGCGACGATTTTTACTTCGGATCCGCGTCGTATCATCGAGTGGCAGCGCCGGCGCATCATCGATCTCGACGAAGAAAAGGCAACGCTGCTGCATCGTCTTTCGATAGCGCGGTCGGAAACGGCGGAGTATCAGATTGCTGCGAATCATTGGAAGGAAGCTTTGGCTCGATGCGTGAAGAGGCAGAGAGACGCGTGTCCAAACGTCATCAACGAATGTCCGATGCGTGCATCACCTTTCCAAGGCACGTTTTACGAATTCATTGGACGGCCGTGGGCCGCTATACTCACTGAGACGCACGATGTCGTCGCGCGCGCTGTGCAACGCTTCGTATGTCCGTGTATCGGCTCGGCGCGCGACGGCTTCGTCTCCGCGCGACGGGTCGCCGACCGCATCTTTGGTCAATAGATACGAAACACTGCACGTGAACGAATTGTTGTACGATACATACGATACATACGTGAAACATAACATCGCGCTAAGAGTCTAGTCTATCTCTAACTACTGGTACTGGTTGATTTTTTGTCGTTCGCGACGGCTTGTCAGTGCGCCACGGTGTCCAATATTTTCTTCTGCGCCTCCTCCAACGCATCTATTTCGTCTTCTTTCAAGCGTCCAGTATCAACTAGCGCTCGCAGTTTCTCTCGCGTAGACTTTAAGCACGCCTCACGCGTTGTCGCCAGTGTTCCACCTACGAAACGTGTCCCGCACCGCGCGCTCCGCCCGAGCACCTCTTGCATCACACCCACCGCCGTTCGCACCGCTTGCGACTCGTCTCTCCCGCACCTCACGATTACAAGCCCACATCGCGTGTCAACATATTTCACCGTCAACGCCGCTTGCGCTAATCCATACGTCACGTCGCCAAAGTTTTCAATAATCGAAGTCTTGAGCGCATCGAGCATCGCGCTCGGCGTTACGGACGCATCCATCCCGCGCCCGTCGTTGTACGTCACCTCGAGCAAGAGGTAGCGGTTTTTAAATCGAACCATACCGCCCCGCGCGCGAACGTGTGCGGTCGTCCGCGCGCGCGATCGACTGTGCGGAACGACAATTGTCTACGATTCAGTTACGATGCGCCCAACCACATTCGCTGACGCGCAACCATGCGCGCCGCCGCGGATGTGCGCAATCGCAGCCGCGATTCGATGACCGGCGTGCATAATCGTTCGTCGTCGACGGGCGATGTCTTACTCGACGTCGAGAGCGGGGGCGCGGGGAAGACAAATAGCGCTCGAGGCGGAGACGTATTTAGTGCCAATCCGACGCAAGCTTCGAGGGTGTTGCGATCGATTGCGCGCGATCCATCGCGAGCGATGACGATAGCGGGGGCGTTCACGTTTGTCATGTTTGTTTTAGCGTGTCGCACGAGCTGGACCGCGGGTCTGGTGTTCTTGGCGTGCGTCGGAAGCTTGGGATTCGCGGGACATCTCGCGCGCTGGACGTTGGCGATTGACGAAGGTTCTGCAGATATGCGCGCGGTGTCGGATGCCATTCGAGACGGTGCGGATGGATTCTTTGCCACGCAATACGGTTTGATTTCGCGCTTGGCGGGCGTGACGGCGGTGGTGATTTTCTTTGTGTATTTATTCCGCGCGACGACGCCGGAACAGCAAGAAGCGGGCGTGTCCGCGTTCACGATGGCCATGCTCACCACGGTGAGCTTCGTGAGTGGGGCTTTATGTAGCGGTGTTTCTGGGTATGTGGGCATGTGGGTGAGCGTTCGCGCAAACGTGCGGGTGGCGAGCAGCGCGAGACAAGGCGCCCGTGAAGCGCTCACCGTTGCGTTGCGAGCGGGTGGATTTGCCGCGCTCACCGTCGTCGGGATGACGGTACTTGGGGTGACCATTCTGTTCAGTATATTCTCTCGGCTCTTCTCCGTAGGATCTCCAAACGGTATGAGTCTTCATGAAATTCCTCTGATGCTCGTCGGTTACGGTTTCGGCGCGTCGTTTGTCGCGCTCTTTGCTCAGTTGGGCGGCGGCATTTACACGAAGGCTGCGGATGTTGGTGCGGATTTGGTCGGTAAAGTTGAGCAAGGTATTCCCGAAGACGACCCTCGTAACCCTGCTGTCATTGCAGATCTCGTAGGGGATAACGTTGGGGATTGTTCCGCGCGCGGCGCGGATTTGTTCGAATCCATTGCCGCCGAAGTCATCTCAGCGATGATCTTGGGCGCCACGATGGCGAAGAACGCCGGAATTGAAGACGCAACGGGGTTCATCATGTTTCCACTCGTCATTCACGCGATGGACTGCATCGTTAGCGCGTGCGGTATCATGTCCATCAGCGAAACATCAAATCGTCGCGAGGACCCGTATAAAGTTTTGAAGGGTGGTTACAACGTCGCAATTTCTCTCGCCATCGTGGGATTCGGTTTCGCGTGCCGAATCATGCTCGTGACTGAAAAGCACCCTTATGCGTGGTGGTGGTTTTACATGTGTGGCTTGATTGGCATTGCGTGCGCGTACACGTTCGTATTCATTGCTCAGTACTACACGGATTACAAATTCATGCCCGTACGTCTCATTGCCGAGGCGTCGACAACCGGTCACGGTACGAACATCATCGCGGGCGTGGGCGTGGGGATGGAATCAACGGCGGCGCCGGTGATTGTGATATCCATGGCCGTCATAAGCGCATACTGGTGTGGAAATTACAGTGGAATTACAAACACTGCTGGTCAACCGATTGGTGGTTTGTTTGGAACAGCCGTGGCAACCATGGGGATGCTTTCCACAGCCGCGTACGTGCTCACGATGGATGTGTTTGGGCCAATTGCGGACAACGCGGGTGGTATCGTGGAAATGTCAGATCAACCGGAGAGCGTGAGAGATATTTGCGATGAACTTGACGCGGTGGGAAATACGACAAAGGCGACGACTAAAGGATATGCCATCGGTTCAGCTGCCTTGGCATCTTTCTTATTGTTCTCCGCGTACATGGATGAAGTCAGCGCGTTCACGGGAAAGCCATTCAACCAAGTTGATATCGCCATTCCCGAGGTGTTCATAGGTGGTCTCCTTGGATCAGCGCTCGTCTACTTGTTTTCCGCTTGGTCCATCACCGCCGTCGGGCGCTCTGCGCAAGAAGTTGTGCGTGAAGTGCGCAGACAGTTCGCAGAAAGACCAGGTATCATGACCTACTCTGAAAAACCAGATTACGCGCGTTGCGTAGCAATCGTGGCCGCGAGCGCTTTGCGCGAAATGGTCCGACCTGGCGCGCTCGCCGTACTGAGTCCAATTGCCGTCGGCGTCATCTTTAAGAATATTGGTTACGCCACTGGACAAGAGTTATTAGGCGCAAAGGCAGTAGCGGCGTTCTTGATGTTTGCCACTGTTGCGGGCATTCTCATGGCGCTTTTCTTGAACACAGCCGGCGGGGCATGGGACAATGCGAAAAAGTATATCGAAACTGGTGCGCACGGTGGCAAAGGGAGCGAGGCACACAAAGCTGCGGTATCGGGCGATACCGTTGGCGATCCTTTTAAAGACACCGCCGGGCCAAGTATCCACGTATTGATCAAAATGTTAGCCACAATCACTCTCGTGATGGCACCAATGTTCCTCGACTAATAATTAGGGACGCAGTTGTAGTAAGCAAACAAAATTTTAAGATGGCAAATTACAATCAAGGTTATAAAGCGTAAGTGATGTTTTAAAGTAACAAAAGGTACTTTAACGAGACGGCGCGTTCGCAGCGTGTGCTTGCATCATGCCGTTGCGAATCGCGGTAGCCGCATCCGCGACGGCGCCTGGCCCAGAGGGAAGGAAAATCGTATTTGACCCCTTCGACGTGCCGATATCTTTCAACGTATCGTAGTATTGCGTCATCATCATCAAATCCAACACGTCCTTAGAGGAGATACCAGTGATTTCGCTCTGGAAATCCACGACGGATTCACGCAAACCGGCAATGATGGCTTGTCGCTGACGCGCCATACCGGTACCAGCCAAGTACTTGGACTCGGCATCCGCTTCAGCCGCTTTGACAACCATGATCTTATCGGCTTCGGCGCGATCCTGCGCCGCAACACGAGCGCGCTGCGCGGCGTTGATTTCATTCATCGCTTGCTTGACGCGAGCATCTGGCGCAATGTCCGTAACGAGCGTATTGATGATTTGATACCCAAAGTCTTGCATCGCCTTGGTCAACATTTCCTTCACCGATTGCGCAATCTCCTCCTTGGACTCAAACACGTCATCAAGTTTAATTCTCGGCACCGTCGAGCGCACGACATCGAACACGTACGATCGTATTTGCGCCCGAGAGTCAGTCAACTTGTAAAACGCATCGTACAAGTGATTCTCCTCCGACAAAACCATGTATTGCGTCGAGACGACAATGTTCACGAACACGTTATCCCGCGTCTTGGTCTCAACTTCAACATCTAATGACTGAATGCGCGTCGAAATCGACCCCGCAATGCCCTGACCGGTGCATGGGATGATAATCTGACACCCCGGGCGCGCAAAGTGGGAAAACTTCCCACATTGTTGCACGACTTGAATCGTACCCGTCGGCACGCACGTAAAGCAAATCATATCGTCGATGGATGGATGAGAACCACGCGCGCGCACGCAATCGGAAAAAAGACGAGCGGTCGGTTAGAGCGCCGGTCGCGAATGCGCGGCGAATTGCGACGGCACCTCCGTCGGTGCCCACGGCTTTTGGCAAAGCCAAATATTCCATGGGGCCAAATCGACCAATCACGAACCTACGCCCGGGGACTCCGTGTCAAAAGCGCCACATGGCACATTGGCACCGTGACGTCGTCGGTCGCTTTATCCACTCGCGCCATCGCCCGAACACGTCGACGCTCGCGCGCGCGCGCATCTTCGCGCCGCCTGCGACCTCGCACGCGCGGTGGTGATTGCGTGCGTTCGTTCGCTCGGTTCCAGAACGCGTCACACGCGCGTGACGCGCGCGATGACGGCGACGATGGCGTCTTCGCGGTTTTCGACGGCGGCGTGCGCGTCGTCGGCGGTGGTGCGCGGCGCGCGCGTGTGCGGCGCGGGACGACGCGTTCGACGCGCGCGGCGGTGCGCGGCGTCGGCGTCGGCGTCGGAGTTGGTGAGTGGGGAGACGCACGCGGCGTATATGCGGGATGCGGCGAAGACAAAGGCGCCCGCGGAGCTTCCCGCGGCGTTGCGCGTGCTTCAGGCGCGCGGGTACGAATTGGAGCCGCCGAATGCGAGGAAGGGCATGCATCCGCTCGTGGTGCCGCTGGCGAAGCGTAAGAGTGATGGACACGTGATTGGGTTGATGATTGTCGACGAGCAGGGTGGGGAGACGCCGGTGGTGGGTGTGACGGATGGCGCGCACTTGACGTTGTTGGCGAAAAACGCGAGCCAGTACGTGCACTGGGCGATAGTAGAGGAAGAAGCGACGTCAGATGAGCAAAGCACGGTCGTCGCCGCCGCCGCGGGGTCGGTGGGTGTCAGCTTGCACAACCACGGAGAGTTCAAGACGTCGGGCAAGCCGTTTGATATATACGTCACCACGCAAGTTGGTAAATTTCCGTCGTGCATGGAGGGACTGGTGCAGAGACATTTAGATCGTGGCGACGACCAATCGGCGTTGATTACGTGCGATTTGTACAAGGCGACATTTGGCGAGTGGGGCGCACCGCACGTGTTCATCTCAGATTTATACACGCGTTTAGGACGCGTCGAAGAAGCTCGAGATGCCGCGCGTCAAGCGCTCCAAACGCCCTGGGCCACCGTCGGCTCACGGGACGCCATCGAACGCATGGTTGACATCGCCGGCTGGTCCGGCAAGAGCGTCCAAGAAATCAAAGACATCCTCGAATCCCGTCGTGGTCCATCCGCTGCCGCCTTTGACGGCCCCAAAACCGATAAGCAGCTCGCTCGAGAAGAAAGCGAAACGCTCCTCGACCGCGTCGCTCGCGGCGAACTCGAATCCGCCGTCGTCAACCAACGCTTGGCTGAGTGCTACATGAACGCCGGCAAGCCTGCATTAGCGAAATTCATCATGTGCGGCATGTCCGCCTAGGTCTCATCGTTGTTAACATCTATTAAGCAGCAATTTGTCGTCATCATCGTCTCTCACACAAATTCAAATCGGCGCGTTGACAGCCGCTTTTTTGGCTCAATAACGCGCGCATCCCCACCGCACTGCGCGGCGCGCGGCGCGATGACGCCGCCACTGACGCAGCCGTCGGTATTCTTTTCACCGCCGTGCGCGATTTGCTTCGAGCGCACCGCGTGCGAACGCGACGCCGCACATGGGTTGGTTTCGTTACGCTGCGGGCACTGTTTCGGTGCGCGCTGCGTCGACACATGGCTGCGCACGCGCCGCCCAACGTGTCCGGTGTGCGATGACGACGCGAGCGTGGAGGATATCCGCGTGTTATTCGCGCTGGATTGCGTCGGTTTAGGTGCGGACGACGAGGACGAGGACGATCGTAAAGGCGCGGGTGATTCGATTGAGGATGAGTTGCGTCGGGCGCGCGAGACGGCGCGAGCGTTGCGCGAAGAACTGCGCGTGTTGCGCGCGAATGGTGCGTCTCGCGAGGTGTTGGGCGAGTTGAACCGGGATGGGAAGCGTGGTGCAGGCGCGCCGTCGGCCGCGGTGGGGGCGAAGAAGACGAAGACGAAGTCAGTGGCTGATTATTTCGGCGGAGGCGCGCGTTGGACGTTTGAGAAGTGTAAGACAATGAAAGGCGGCTTGATTCAAGATAGTGTGCGTCTCATGGACACCGCGCTGACTCGAGACGGGCGCGCTGTTCTTCAGGTTGAATTCGACTTTCAAAGTGATGAAGTCCTCGTTGTACGAATAATGAAGCGCGGATGCGCTCGCGGGTCGACGTTGACGTTATTGAGCCAAAACGTCTCATTTGATATTGAACCAAGGTTCGATTCTAGACCTTTAATTGTTCCCCAACCTTCTGGTGCGTCACAGATGGTCGCGCTTTGTACGATTTCGGATGTATATCTCGTAAATGTCTTGAACGGACAGCTCATGGCGGTCATGTCCACAGGCTCGTGCATCAGTGCGGCGTCGTGGAGCCCGAATGAGACAAACACGGTGTTCGTGGCCGTTAACAATGGCATCGGCACGTCAAGTATTCTCGAATATGACTTGAACAGCACAAGTTATCAGACGCCCAGAAAATCCAACGATTTTCCCACCGAGGCACTGTATCAAAGTGTTCTTTACTTTCCTGAATTACGCACTTTCGTGGTTGGAACTGGGCTAACGGACGTGTGTGCTGACGTGCGTCCTGTCTACGACGAGCGCGAAGAAACGGTGTGTGTAGAGGTACCAGGTTACATCATGCAAGCGCATCCCTCAAGTAGGCGAATAGTGAGCGCAAATACTTACGGAGTTGTCATATGTTCTACGGGTAATGGTCGGAAATTCCGAGTCAAGCTTACAACGTTTGATTTGATCGAGCAGTGGGGTCGCGACGGCGGCTCATGCCAACTCATACCAAAAGCGTCGAGCAGTATACTTGTGGGCGAATACGACCAATCAGATGTAACTACCTATTACGACTTCTCGACGCTCATATGCATGGGTGTCTTACCAGACCGCTCAGAAATCGTCGCCGTAGGCGTGGGAACCACTGTAGAGATTTACGACTCGTCCACGCTTGCCGTAATCCAGAAGTTTGACGTTGGCGGAGTCGTCTTCAGAGTTGATATATCCCCGGATGGATCGTTATTAACTGCGTGTACCCGCCCGATTGATTGCACAAATGGCGATTTTGAGACGCACACGTTGTATAAACTCGTACAAGGCGCGGCGCGTAGTTGAGGCGCGATTGACGCAAGTTGTAATTTTAATTTTAAACGGTGCCTCACAATTCGACATGCCCGGCGATGCGACGACCGACGAATGCGCGAGAGAAACACGTGCGCATGGAACGCGACGTGCGAATTATGGTGGTGGCGTGCAAGCCGTCATTGCGACGCTCGAGAATCTGATATCGACGCTTGACGGCGCCGCCTCGAGCGCGGGCGTGAGCGCCCCATGTCGGCCAATTGTTGCCCCACCGACGACGCCGTGCGACGTGCGCGCGCACGGTAGCGAGGACGAATTGGCGCCTAAACGAGTTCGTTTGCGACGAGCAGCTCGCGAGCGCGGCGAGCGCGCATCGCTCACTGAAATGTCTTTAATGGATTTAGCGCGCGAAGCCGCCGCAACCGACGCGCGCGACATAATGTCGCAAAGCATGATTCGCGGCGATCGTTTGCTTCACTCCGAACGCACGAGCAACAAACGCAAGGCATATACGCATGCGATGGAGGCGCATTCACCCATCGCACCCGTGATGCCGCACGTTGTGGCAGAGTTGCGCTCGAGACAAGAACGTCTGACGTCGGCGATGAAAAACTTGCATCTTAATCTTCACAACGCCGCGTGCGCGAAGAAAAAGTGGCTTTGACGAATGCGATATTGCGTGATTTGTTGATTAATTCTAGTGTATGTGATTGGTTTCACAAAAAGCTAATAAAATGGTGGGTGATATCGACGTCGGCTCTCGAAAGCGCCGTCGATCAACGCGCGCGTTGTTTCGGTGTATATTTCACGCCTCGGCTTCCATCATAGGCTCATCCTTGGGTATTTTGAGCGGAACTACGGAGAACGTAGACGCTGGCGGCACGCCTGCGCGCTTCCTTTCGAAATTCTTCGTCTTCGTAACTTTGCGCTCGGCGACGACATCAGTGACCTCTGGCTGTCGAGGAATCTCTGCAGCCGTCGGCTTTTCTTCGGCAACATCCATCGCCTCTTCTTCGTGTGGCCGACTCTCTTCATATCGACGTCTAATCTCTTTGAAAGCCTCAATCGTGGCGTACGGTTGCCCCGTAAGAGGGTCTTTGTATTTGGCTGGTTGCCCCGTAATCACGCACGCGTGACCGGCGTGCGGCTTTGGAGGCGCTTGCTTCAACGGCGCAGGCGTCTCCGCCCCGCGTCGCAACTCCACCACGCCCACACCACCGTTAACCTTGGCCGAACTCCTATACACAATCGACGGTCCAACGTACTTGGGCTTATCCGTCGGAACCTTTTTCTTGAGCTCCGCTTCGAGCGTCAACAACCGTTGCAAATCGAGTAAATTCCAGTACTCCGTCTCCTTGGCTTCTTCAAGCAATTCCTCCTGGGTATACTCGCGATGTTCCACTTTTGTGCGCTCAGGCGCGGGTTTCGCCGCGCGTTCCGCGCGCATGCGTTCGCTCTGTTCTAAAATCATCTGCGCCGTCGCGCGCTTCGTTCGTCTCGCTTCAAACGTCTCAATCGCGCCGTCCGCCGCCGTCGTCCCGCTCGGTCCAGCCTCAGCCGCGGCCGCCGCGCCGAACGCATCCGCCCCATATCCAGTCGGCACGCGCGTACGCCCGCTCGCTTTACGCCCACCCACCGCCGCACCGCCGCTCGGTCCAGCGTCCCCGCCCGTCGCGTCCCGAACGCGCTCTGGCGCCTTCAAACTCTTCCCCGTCCGCTCACGCGCCACGTGCACTTCCCCCTCGCTCTCACTGCTCTCCTCATCATGAAAATCATCATCCACGATATCCTCCACCTCCTCCTCGCTCTCATACTCATCGTCGTCGGATTCACTCGCAAAGAATTCCTGACCATAAAACTCATCATCCCCTTCATCCGCCAGCAGCGCATCGAGCCGTTTCCCGCGCGTCGACCGCGACGGGAGCGCGCTCACGTACTTGGCGTCATCGCTCGCCATGTCGCCGACGTCGTCCGCGCACCACCGCCGCGCGCCGCCCCCGCGCGTCGTCGTCTCACGCCTGAGCTCCCTGGAGCTCAACTCCTTTTTCTCGTAGGGACAAAACGACCACCACTGGCTTTCCGAAAAAACAAAATCGCCGCCGCACACCGCGACGCACCTTTTCGCGGTCGCCGTCGCCCGTGTCGCGCCGCCGACGCGCGTATCATGAGCGCCGCGCGCGATGACGCCCGCGTGATCGCCGACGCCCTGCGGCGCGCGCTGGATGCGCTGCGCACGGGCGTGGATGTCATCGGATGCGCGCGAGAGACAAGTGGCGGCGGTGCGCTGGAGACGACAACCTCGCGGGCGTCTTCGGCGCGCGCGCGCGAGGTTGTGGATGGCGTGATGGCGATGCTTGACGCGCATCACGCGCTCAGCGCGCACGCGGAACGGGCGTGTGGGGGGGCGTTGGAGGCGTATGCGAGGCATTGCGCGGAGGGCGCCGAGGCGAACGCGCGCGACGTCGGCGAGCGCGGCGTGGCGTACGCGCGCGTGCTCGGGCATTTGAGCGCGTCGTGCGGGACGCGGGCATTTGTGCGCGCGCTGGGGGCGTGGAGTGGGATTTTGGCCGAGGGCGTGCGTGCGGATGGGGATGGGGCGTCGGGCGCGCGCGCGGCGTCGGCGAGGCGAGACGCGTTGCGTACGACGTTGACGCGGGCGGCAGGATTAGTAGATGTTCCCGGTGTGCGGAAAGATGCGTCGAGCGCGATTGCTGTGGCTATGCCTGGGGTACTTAAAGCGCTCGCGCGCGGAGTGGTGGATGCGTTTGCGTTGGTGACGACGTGCGCGCGCTTGCACCCGAGCGCATTGCGAGCGCACGCGGCGACGCTCGAGACGCAATGTGTGACGACTTTGGCGGAGTCTACGAATGCACGCGTTCGCGAGAGTGCGGTTGTGCTTTTAGCGTCGCTGCCGCGCATCTCGGGCGATCCCGCGACGTGGAGCGAGCACGCGAGGCGGTTGATGTGCGCGGCGCAGAACGCGCTCAATCGAGCGTTTGAAGGTGCCGAAGACGGTGATTTGAAGCGTCAGCTCGACGCCATGTTGACGCCGCAAAACGAGTCACTGCCAGTATTATTAGGTGCGCTCGGCGGCGACGACGTCGAGGATGCGATTACGAGCATGCGGTGTTTAGAAGAGATGCTTCAAACGCGCTTTTCGACGCCGGTGCCACTGCCAAACGCCGCGGTGACGACTCTCGCGGCGCGCGTACTCAACGTGGACGGCACCGCCGTGGCGTCCGTACCAGGTTTGCCGCCCTCGCCCGTGTCGCCGGAACTCATCATTGCGTTACCACGCTTACATACTGCGGCACTGGCGCTTTTAGAGGCGATCTTGCGAACAGCGTCGACAACGGCGATTCCACAAGCGGGACGCGTCGCGAGAGCCTTAGAAGGTATACTTCGGCGAGGCGCACCGACAGCGAGTCATTTTGAGCAAGGAGAACCTTTTCGCATGTGTATGCACGTACGAGCGTGTGCACACGATGCGATTGCAACTGCAGCGTACGCTCTAGGAGGCGCGAGTGCGAGCGGCGAGCTCGCCGCCGCCGTCGCCGCGTACGTCATTCAGGACGCAAAGCCGTGCGGTACCGGCAAGAGCGCCATGGCAAACGTCGGGAACAAAGCTCATGCGAGTGGAAAGAAGCGTAAGAAGGGCGGCGCCTGGGGTGCAGCCACGGCTGAGGGTTTGAATGATCTTACCACGGCGGCGATACTCGACGACATGAGCGGACCAACCGCGGGCTCTGCGGCGACAGAGGCGGCGAAATTGCAAACGTCTGCCCTTCGTGCGCTCACGGCGTTGTGCAATGTTGGTGGCGCGATGCTTTCTCCGAATGTTAGAACAAAGCTTGACTCCGCCGTGGCGCAAGCGACTGCTCAAGTGAATGAACTGACGTTCACGGACGACGTCGAAGACGTCATGGCAAATCGCCGAGACGCCGTCTACGACGCTTTGCTCGCATCTGTTCTCGCACCGCGTCCATTTAGGTCGCCGAACTTGCCACTCGCCGTAGCAACGTTTTCAAAGGGCGCGGAAGATCCCGCAACGGCGAAGAAGTGCACACAGTTGGCCATGGCGCTCAACGCGTTGCTGCACCCGTCGGCGCCGCCTTTGGCCCCTCAAGCCATCGCTCCACCGCGCGAAGACGCAGATGCCCGGTCAAACGGTGCGGCACCGCAGTGGTCGACATTCGCGGCGTATCACGAGGCGTCAAAAGACAACGTCGCGTCAAACGCGTTGCGCGCAAGCGTGAATGATTATTACAAGGCGAATGAGCCGATAAAGGCGGCTGACATAACATCGGTCGACGTGGCGCCATCAGTAGACGCGCCCGTGAATGCCGCGACTGCGGATGATCGAGACATGGACGTCGATGCCGCCGTTGAGTTCACACCAGCCGCACCAGTGGCCGTGCCAAAAACCCAAGAGACGGCTCGGGCAATGTTTCAAAGCTCAGCCGCGGCGTCGAGCGGATTCGCCGTCGCCGCGAAGAGCGCGCCGACATCGTTCGCACAATCCTCTGCTGCAACTGCTCCACCGAATGACTTCATTTCATTTTCCGCCGCGCCGCCCAAGAGCGCGCGCACGCGCGCGGATATGTGGGAAACCAATCCTGAACCAGTCGGACTAGGGAGCGGTAAATCAAAAGTCGCCGTAGAGCTCTCAGACGATTCCGACGGCGAGCTTCCTGAAATTCACACCGGGGACGACGAGGACGACAGCGACGAGGAGGAGGAGGACGACGACGACGACGACGGGGACGACGACAACGACGACGACGGGGACGAAGATGAGAACGATGAATAAGTAACACACTAGCGATTAGTATTTCATATGCATTCATAGCGACGAAAATAAACGAACATCATCGTGAATAACTCACGGCACGTAGCCCAGAGTCAACCGTCTGGCACCCTCAAAGCACGCCACGCTCGTTGACGTGATCGACACACGGACGCAAACAATGAGTAGCGATGAGGCGATAAATAGCATTCGAATTAAGACCGGCTCTTTGCGTCGACTGTTCAAGGAACGCGCTATGTATGCCGATGAAGTCGTCGCTGGTCAACGCAAAGTTGCATCCATGCGCGAGGCCAACGCAGAGCGCTACGACGTCGCGCAACAGGTACGCGTGCGAGCGCCGGCGCGAATAGTAACGGACACGCGAAGCTCTCACTCACAGTTGGAGGTTCACGCGCAAACGCGCCTTGAAAGAGTGAGCACTGACGATTTGAGCTGTTTGTCCCGCGCAGGAAAACGTTTTAAAGGAGAGCGAGATGATGGTGCAGGACAACGCGACGCGATTAGAGGATGCCTACAATTCATTAGCGGCGACGAGCGAACATTTTGCGCAAGATGGTCTAGTTAAAGCGAGCGCAGAGTACGTATCGGCTGTAGCGTTGTTGAAGGAAGTTGAGGCGGTGTTGAAGAGATGAAGGCAAGCGTCGACTAATAAATATTTAATATTTATATTTAATCTCTCTGTGTCTATCTATGATCTATCTATGGTACGATCTAAGCATGTCTACTAGGCATACGCGTTGACATCCATGAGCGGCACGACGTCATCGTGTCGATTTCGACGGTTTTGTTGCGTCAACGCCCGGATTTTCATCGCTTCGATTTTGTACTTGTTGTATCCGACGACTCCCACAAGACATAGAGAGAGACCCAAGACGTTGTCTATTCCAAACTTGTCACCGAAAACAACCATACTTAGAATGATGGCTACGATGTCTTTCACGACGCCAATCATCATGATGGTCAACGCCGAGGTTTCTCGTAGCAACTCAAATTCGCTCAACGTGAGCAAAAACGCCATGGTCGCCCCGCACCCGACGACGACGATATCAATCAACAAATCTATAGGGCCATTCAGCCAATCCGAACGCGGTATTGAAATCCACCACCGCTCCTTGATGCACGAAAACACAAACACTACGCCACACATCACTGGCATGACTTGATACACGAAGACCACCGGGTGCTCTAAAATGTGCGACTCTTTAATCCCTGGCGCGCTGTCTCCTGGATTATCCGGATTTCGATGCATCACGCGCTGCGAAAGCGTCCAACGTAAACCGCTCATGAACGCCGCCGTGAGACAGATAAAGAAACCCGACACATTAAAGCTAGACTCACCCTCTACGGACATGATTTGACCGACGCTCACCACCGCCACGACGGCGAACAAGTACCAACTCGGTCGCTCAAACCGAAACCAAAACGCCAGCAACAAGGTAAAAATAATAGAACTCGTCTTCACCACGGTATAAAACGATACCGAGATGAACACCAATGATAAATTACTCAAAGCGATGTCTAGTCCCATCGTCGCGCCCACCGGCGCCAGGGCTCGCCAATACACGTCGTATGGCACCTCCTCCCGACGCCCATGCTCCCGCTCAGCGCTCTCAATCACCCCCGCGCCAATCGCAATCTTCGCAAACACAAACTGAAACGCAAACTGCATCGACGTCAGGAACAACGGCGCCGGGAACCCACCCCGCTTTTGCCCAAACACTTGCTTGTTGAACAACGCCAGCCCAGTGCTAAAGCTAAACCACGCCAACGCGAGCAGCGCGCACTTCAACGTCTTGCCGCGAACTTCATCCATCACCACCTCCGTGGGATCCATCGGCGCGCGCGCTGCGCGCTTGCGTCGGATGTACCGCCGTATGGAGGTTTGAATCTTCACCACGGCGCGGTGCTTCGCATCGAGCGCCTTGCCGTCGCCGCTCCCGTCGCGCTCGAACGTGGTCGCGTTCACTGTCGACGACGGCGACGACGACGACGCCATCTCGCGCGCGTCCACCATCGCGGGCGAGAGCGCGTCCACGGCGACGCCTGAGCGCGCACCGCGGCGCGTCAGACTGTGCCGCAGCGATGCACGCGAGGCGCGGGAGCAAGTTTACGATTGACATCCCGCCCGATGACGACGACGGCGACGACGGCGGCGGTGGCGTCGAGCGCGACGCATCGTGTGCGTTCGACGGCACCGCGTCGCGGTCGAGGGAGGACGTGTGCGTATCGTCGCGCGTCGCGAGTGTTTGAAAGAGTGTGTGTGTGTGTGTCTCGCGCGTGTGTTTATTGTGGTCGTACGTGCGCGACTGACGCCTGGAATCGTTTCGTGCGCGCGAAGAACACTCAGCGGAACGTTTACTGCGGATGAATTTCGTATTTCCAAGCGCGGGTTAGGGGTGTCGTCGTTGGATTTGCAGGCTTTGGAGGCGTCGGAGGCGGAGCGACGAGGCGGAGCGAGCGCGAGCGCGAGTGTGAGTGCGCCGAATTTAAACAGCCTCGGGGACGATGAGTTTATTTTGGGCGTAGATGACTTGGATTTCGTCGACGTCGTCGGCACTGGATCGGGAGGTGTCGTGCGTTTGGCGAGGCACAAGCAAACGCGCGAGGCGCTGGCGGTGAAAAATATACAACTGTCGTTTGCGAAAGATAGCGAGGCGCGAAAACGAATCATCACCGAGCTTAGGACGTTACACACGTCGTCATGTGCGTACATCGTTCGTAGCCGAGGGGCGTACTTTGATCAAGGATCAATTAGCATTCTCATGGAGTACATGGATGGCGGCACGTTGAGCGACGCCACCCAAGCGCTCGGACGTTGGCAGGAGGAAGATTTAGCAGCGGTGACGGGAATGTTAGTCGACGGATTGCACTACTTGCATAGCGTCGTCAAAGTCGTCCATCGCGATATCAAACCGAGCAATGTGTTACTGAATACAAGCGGCCTGGCCAAGTTGAGCGATTTCGGCGTTAGCGGCCAACTCATGGACGCGAGTAAGTGTCATTCGTGGGTCGGTACGGTGACGTATATGTCCCCCGAACGCATCCAGGGTGAATCATACGAGTACAGCGCAGATGTGTGGAGTTTCGCGCTCGCCATCGTCGAGTGCGCGCTCGGAAGATTTCCGTATAATCCTCCAGACGTCAGTCGTCGATTTAGCTTTTGGGACTTGCTCGACATCGTCGTCAAAGAGCCCGTACCAAAACTCAAGCCCGAACTCGACGTATCGGAAGAGTTTGCAAATTTCGTCGAGTTGGGATTGAACAAAGATCCCGCCGGTCGCATGCTCGCGCGAAATATGATTGCGCATCCGTGGATTTTTGGCCGCGACAGACTCGCCGATACGCAACGCGTCGCCGCGCTCGTCGCTCGCGCGCACGCAGTGCGCACGCAGGCGCAAAATCCGTAGTGCTAATAGCGAAAACACCGTGCATATGTATTACCATCACGTATAAATCGCGCGCACCTAAAAAATGTAACCGGCGTAACGCGGGGCTACATTTTTAACCAACTCTGCTCGCCTCCTCAGACGCCCGCGCGCGCGGCATGCGCCTCGAGCTCCTCCCTGGCGCCGTGCTCCCGCGCGATGCGAGTGAAGACATCGACCTCGAGCGATGTCTGCGAGACGCGTCCATCGCGCTCGCGTCTCGAGACGTTCCAAATGCCACTCGGGCGGTTGAAGCGCTCGCTCGAGGACGTTTTGCACCCGCGCTTTCGCATTCGAAGCGCGCACTCGAACTCGCCTTGGACGCGTGCGCGCTCGCGAGGGATACAATACGCGATCGAGACATCGCCGTCGTCGCTGACGCGCATGGGCTCGCGGCGAGCGCAGGAGCGATTGTCGCGTCGGCCGTTCGAGCGACTGAGCTAAGCGCGGACGCGTACGCGCTCAACGTCGCTGGGCGGTGCGTGATCGATCTCCTTCGCGTCATCGCGTACGAGGGCGATGCGGAGATGTCTCGACGCATGCCCACGGCGCTGACGGCGCAAGTGCTGGCGTTAGGGGCGATTGGGACGTCGGACGCGTTTGCGTTTGTGGCCAGCTCGAGCGCGGCGTTTGGACATCGAGGAGCGTTTGAGAGCCCTCAATCGGCGTTGGAGTACGCATACGCGTGCGCGTACGCTCTTGTTGGTGCTCAAGAAGGTGGAATGAGCGCGTTTGGTGCCTTGCTTGAGGCTTGGGAAACGTTTGACGAGGGGGCCGAGTACGCGGCCGTGAGGCGAAGCGTCTTCGCCGGAGGCGCACTGAAGCTTGTTTTAGAACATGCAGTCATATCTGGTGCTGTATCTCGCCTCGTAGCGCGCGATGTCGTACGCGGCAGTGTGCGACACTGTCGCGTCGCTCATGCGTACGTTGTCGGCGCGATGTACAAGGCGAGCGTGGTACTACAAGATGCGGAGCTTCGCGAGGCGTGCGTTGAAGCGTTTGGCGAGCAATCGAGAGATGTTGTGTCGTGGACGACGAGCAGCGGGCGCAGAGACGTTGCCGCGGAGGCGCGTGCATTTGCGTTCGTAGTGGCGATGACGACGTGCTTGGATGTCGACGAAGTCGATGGTACATTACGATTGGTGACTGGCATAGTAGCGCAAGCGGCGTGTCGTGTCTTTTCACTCGTTCATGGTGTACTTTTACATTCACGTGCGCGAGGAGCGTCACCGCCCGACGCATCGCGTATATTGCGCGATTTAATTACGTCTCCAGTGTTCATTAATGCCCCGTTCATTGCAAACGTCGTATCGAAAGATGACGGGTTAGGCCTGAGCGGCGCGCTGGTTACGCTCGCGTCGTACATGTACGACACGGCACGCGATATCGAGTCGAGCGAATGGGCCAAGGCATTAGACGAGATGACGTTGATAAATGCACGTTCGAGTGTATACGAGTTCGCGCTGCTTGCGCTTAAAAACGCTACTCAAGGTCGAGTGCGCGCGCGTGTCATCGAAGCCGTGCACGTGCTGACACGCATGGAATTCGCCAGAACCACCACCATGGAGTACGCACAGATGCTAGGTGCAGTGGCGTCGGCGCTCAGTTCACCGGAACCACAGCTGGACTCCCCCACGAGTGTAGTGTTTCTGAGCATGCTGCCGGACGACATATCAAACGAATTCTGGCGCTCGGATGGCGTCTTGAGCGCGAGAATACATCTCACGCTGAGATTTCTACCATTCATCACGTCAAAGCTATCGTCAGAACGCATCGTCTACGCCGTCGTACCATTCGTACATGCGTGTTGCACGCACGAACTCAAGCACGTGGTAAAGGCTGCACATGTGGCGTACGTCGGAATTTTCCACGCGCGCCCAGACTTGCACGTCTCCCTTTTTCCTCGGTACCTACGCGCGGCGCTCGATGCTTACCCAGCGATGACGCCTATCGAGCCATTCATCGCCGCCGTAGGTATCGTCACCAAACTTGGTGATGCTGGCAACGACCTTGGCGTCGTCATCGCTCAAGAAATCGCCGCGAAAGTCCAACGCATGGACGTCTCGCCCGACGCCTCGTCATCCGGCGCCGCGACGGACCGCCGCGACCCACCTGTGGAGCCCTTACGCCGCCTTCTGTTCCAGCTCATCACGCTCGTGGACTTCCCACTCATCACACCAGTCAGAGACATCATCCAACGCGCCGTGCTCGAGGCGCCAGACCGCTCAACGCGCGCCACGCGTCACCGCGCGCTCGCCTTCACCGTCATGCGGTGCCCAGACTACGCGCGCAAACCATCCATCGTCGATTGGGTCGTCGCTTTATCGAGCAAACTCTGAGTCAACGCGTACTTCATAGATTAACATAGCATAGACGACCTTTTACGCCGTTGTTATAGATAGATATAGACCCGCACGCGACGGACGCGAGACCCGCGCCCAGCCAGACGCAGATGCTGACGAGGCAACGACCTTTCGCGTCGCATCCTCACAATCACCCACGCGCGTGCGACCACGACACCGACGACGACGCTTGAACCATGCCAAACACCGCGAACAAACGCCCATCGTTCGATATTTTCCACCGCCACAAGAACGCCAAGCCCGAAGTCGAGCTCCCGGGGTACTTGAAGGAGCTCCAGCGCGCGCCGTCGGCAGATTCTCGACACGATTTGTCGGCATTCATCGGCCGCAAGTCCGTGGACGAAGGTCGAGGCATGCCGAGAGACAGCGTGAATGAGCATTCGAGCTCGAATGTGCCGGTGAAGAAGTGAGGCGGGCGAAGGGCGAGGGGCGGGACGTTCGTGTGGGCGAGGCCGCGGACGCGTTCACGACGCTGACGAGGACGCTCTTGCTCTTGCTCGTTTTGGAAAACATCTCTTAATACTTGATACGTTGACGCGCGCCAAGTAATAGCAGCAGTGTGCCGTAATTTTTGTACATCTTTGTAATTCAACGAATAATTGTTGACGAGCGCGGGCGCTACGGAAACGTCGCAAAGGGATTGGGAAGGCGCGCGAGGAACGCGGCGGGGTCTCGCGCGAAGTCTTCGACGCCATCTTCGAGCCATCGTTGCGCGACTTTGATGCGATGTTCATTCGTGGGCATGCGGTAGAGGTACGCGACGCGGCGTAAGGCTGCGGCAGCGGGACCATCGATGGTGATATCGCCGACGGGAAGCGCGACGGCCGCGTCGAGGGCGCCGAGAACCATCATGTCGCCGATGTGTTGGTAGCGAAACGGAAGCGCCGAGCGCCCGTTGATGGACGCCCATACGTTCCACGCTGCATAGTCGGCTTGTTGGAACGCTACTTGTGCGGTGGATGGTAACACGTCGAAGTTGGTGTCCATCAAATCCGCGGCGCTGGACGAGGCATCGCCAACGGCATAGACGCGCGAGTGACCGTTGACGCGAAGCGTGGCATCCGTCTTCACCTTGCGCGTCGCCGTCATGGATAACGGCCAATCGCTCGGCGTTTCGGCGCGTTGGCCCACGGTCCAGCACACGAGATCGTACATTTGCTTACTTTCTTCACCGTTGGCGTCGTTCATGGTGACTTTCGTCGCCACTGACGGCGCGCCGGCGTCGTCGGCGGCTTCAACTCTGTCCAAACGCGTCACTCTGCCGCCGACGACGTTTACGTTCGCCTTGTCTAAAACCTTCATCGCCGCCTCGCGCTGCCCAGGCGGGGCGCCCGCCATCACCCGACCACTCGGCGTAATCATATCCACGATTCCACCCGCGGATTTTCCCGCGAGACGCTCGGCGATGACTGCCGACAATTCCACTCCGGATAAACCGCCGCCGATGACGGCGACGCGCGGGCTCTTCCCATCGCGCTCCAAATCTCCTAAAACTTTCGCCATGCGCTCAGCATCCTCCGCCGTATTCAACGCAATCGCATTCTCTTTCGCACCAATCACCCCACCATCACTTGTCGATGTTCCGAGCGCCAACACCAAATAATCGTACGGCACCGTTCCGCCGTCTCTCAACGCGCACGTCCCTCCATCCGTACTGCACGGTGTCCCATCCCTCGCCACCCTCGCATTCTCCGGCTCAAACCCAACCACATCACCCTTCACAAACTTCACATTCGTCGGCGCTAACAACTCCGCAAACGTCGGCGCAACCTCCCACGACGCCAACGTCTCGTTCACGAGCTCGTACAGCAGCGGCTTGAACACAAACCTATCCGCGCGGTCGACGATCGTAATCGTCGGCCTCGGCGCCCCCGCGCGCCACTCCAGGGCGTCGAGCTTCAACGCCGTGTACAGCCCACCGAACCCGCCGCCGAGGATGACGATGTTCGCGCCCGCGGCGCCGTCGCGAGCGTCGGTGTCGGGTGACGTCGTCGCGCGCGCTGTGGGCGCATCGGCGCGTCTGCGCGCGCCTAGGCGTGACACGCGCGGTGCGCGCGGCGCGGACGACGACGACGCGCGCGCGATGGATGCGGTGTGCGCGTGCGCGAGCGACATGGCGGCTCGTGCGGCGACGCGCGCGGCGGGGAATGGCGCGGACGTGAGGACGTGACGTCGCGTTTTTTCGGCAGTCGTCGACGCGTCGCGCGTCGTCGTCGGCGATCGCGCGCGAGTCGAGCGAGACGCGCGCGAGTGCGAGCGTAGGCTTTGTCCCCGTCGTGGGCGGTGGTGCGACCGACGCGCGCGCGCGACGCCATGGGTGCGGACGACGCGTTCGCGCGCACGATGATTTGGTCATCCAGTGTGAAGGATTCGCAAATCGGTATAGCTCTCGCGGTGTCGAGCGCGCTCGCCATCGGTACGTCGTTCATCGTGAAGAAGAAAGGGTTGCAGGCGGCTGCGGCGAATGTGGGGAGCGTGCGTGCGTCTGCGGGTGGGTACGGGTACCTGAGCGAACCGCTGTGGTGGATTGGCGTGGCGGCTATGGCGAGCGGCGAGGTGTGTAATTTTGCCGCGTACGCATACGCGCCGGCGACGATAGTGACGCCGTTAGGGGCGTTGTCGATTATCATATCTGCGGTGCTGGCGCATTACATATTACGCGAACGCTTGACGATGAGTGGATGGGTCGGGTGCGCGCTGTGCGTCGCCGGGAGCGTGGAAATCGTGCTCCACGCGCCGGAAGAAGCTCCCGCGGTTGGTGTTCAAGCGCTCGCGGCGCTGGCGATGAAGCCATTGTTTGTGCTGTACTCGTTAGTCGCCGTCGGGAGCGCGACGTGGCTGGCGATTGAGGTTGCACCGAAACACGGGAACACGTACTTGTTGGTGCCGATTATGATTTGTTCGTTGATGGGTTCATTATCCGTGGTGTCGTGTAAAACACTAGGCTTGGCGCTGAAGATGACATTTCATGGAAATAATCAGTTGTTCTACGTCGAAACATGGGTGTGCGTGTTGTGTGTGGTGATTTGCGTGATGACGCAGATGAATTATTTAAACAAGGCGCTCGACCGGTTCAACACGGCAATCGTGACGCCCGTGTACTACGTGTGCTTTACGACGCTCACGCTCACAGCGAGCAGCGTCATGTATGAAGATTACATGCGACAAAGTACGCGCGATGTGATTGCCTCGTTCGCGGGATTTGTGACGATCCTGTGCGGGGTATACGTGCTCACGACGTCAAGGGATGGACCAGACGTAGCAAAGCAACTCAAGCGCGCCGGGACGGCGCCGCGACGCGAGTCGGATGAAGAACTCGCTAACGTCGCCTCGCCCGGACGTGAGCGGGACGAGTGATGACAGTAGTATTAGATGTACAACGATAGCACGCGCGTAGTAGGCATAGAAGATAAAAATACAGTCAAATCTGTCGTTGACACAGAGCTACACAAAATGTCCTTTTTAGCGGTACAGCACTTGCGCGTCGTTGAGCGCGATGTGTTTGAAACAATGACTCGTCAACGCCATCGGACAACGCTCGCACTCTTCCACGGCACATACGCGCGCGTACCCCGCGCGCTCTCGCGCGTCGTTCACCGCCGCGCCCGCGTCTCGAGAGCCATCGTGCCCGTGTTTCAGCGCGAATCGCCGATGCTTCGCGCGCAGCTCCTCCAACAACCTCCAATACTGATCTCTATACAACGCCCGAAGCTCGCGCGCGCGCTTCAACCGACGCTCAACAACGTGTCGCTGCGTCAGCGCGCCCTCGTCGCCCTCATCGCCGTCGTCATTCGTCGTCGCGGTCGCGTTCTCCTCGTCGCGCGCTTCAATCTTCACCGACGCGTTCGCCTCATCCGCGTCGCCGACGCCGTCAACCCCGCACCCGCCGAGCTCGGTGTCGTCGTCCGAATCCAGCCCTAACATTCGCGTCATAACCTCGCGCGCGCGCGCGAACGACGCGCCCTCATCGACGCGCGCCGTCGAAGCGTGTGGTTTTTGCTCCGCCGCCTGCGCGCCAGCATCCAACGTCATCGCCTCGCCGTCGCCGCGGTTCACCGCCGCGTCGTCCTCCGTCATACCACACGACGCGTCGTCGCCGCCGTCGTCGTCGTCGCCGTCACCGTCGTCGAGCCGAGTCGCGATGCTCGTCACGTCGCGGTCGCGTCGTAATCTGTCGTCACTGTCCGGCGCACGCTCGCACCTCGATGCTCGCCACGCGCGCGCATCGCGCGCCTCTGCCGGTGCGCCGCGCGCGACGCGACGCAAGGCATCGCCCGCGCGTCGTGTGCGCGCGCGCCACGGCGGAGGCGCGCGCGGCGTCGCCGTGGACGTCGCTGGATGTCACGCTCGAGCGCGCTAGAGAGGCGGCGCAGCGCGCCGAGTCGGGCGCGCTGTGGGGCACGGGCACGCACCTCGGCTTGCCCGCGAATTGGTACGTGCGCTATCGCGATGAGGCGTTCGTGGAGGAGACGATGAACGCCGAGCTGTGCTACGTGAGCGGGCGCGCGAGGGGCACGAAAGGAGAGTGTTGGGAGGAGGATTTTAGCGGGTACGCGCAACGTTTGGAGCTGGATGACGCGGAGGCGTTAACGCTGAGCGCTTGGACGCGCACGGGGTATTGGTGCGAGCACGCATGCGTGGAGGAGTATTTAGATTTGGAGTTTCTTGGCGAGAACGCGGGAGGGGTGGAGTTGAAGATGAAGTTGAAGCGGGGACGGGTGACGGCTACGTTGACGTTGGACGCGCAGACGTCGCTGCCGGCGAAGCTCGCGGTGGCGGTGTGCGGAGACGAGGACGTGTGGGTATTTGATGATTGGCGTCGAGATGCCACCGGGGCGGCGTACGCGGCGAAGACGCAATTGTTCGGCACGAATGGAGGGGTGCAGGAATTTTACGTCACGGGCGTCGCGAGCGGGCGGAGTAAAGAGGGATGGGGAATTTTCGACAAACCGAATAAAAAACCGCGTACGGTGACGGTGGACACGACCGTGAGTTCTGAAGTTCCCACCGTGCGCGCGTCTTCGTCGCACGTGTTGGTGGAGCCGATAATTAATGGTAAAAATGTGGGGCCGTTTATTTTAGACACGGGTGCGAGCGGGCTCGTCGTCACTCCTCGCGCGGCGCAGCGCTTAGGCTTGCGAGCGTTCGGTGAAGTGCACGTATCTGGAGTATCCGGACGTGTGCCTTGCCAGTTCAGACGCGGGGATGATTTAAAGCTTGGACCGCTCACGTTACAACGCCCAGTATTCATGGAAATGGGATTGGATGGCATCGTGTCTGGCGCGAGAAAGCCCATCGCTGGCATAATCGGTTTCGATGCGTTCAAGAATGCAATTCTGAGCGTCTCTGAAGGAGGAACATGTGTAGATTTATATGCTGCAGATCAAGTGGATAATATTGACGAAAATTGGGCGTGGCAGGAATTACGTTTGGTGTCCAACGTTCCGCACATTAGCGCAACGTTTTCTGGCGCAAACATAGAACATCAAACCAAGCCCAATATTTTCATGATTGATAGTGGCGCCGGTGGTGCTGATGTGATTTTCCACTCTAAAGCTGTCGAAGAATTGGGCTTGACGCAGTTACTAGGACCAGAAGGTAATCGTGTGTCGAGCCGCGTGCGAGGCGTAAGCGGCGCGAATGGCGAAAGCGCCGGCGCTACAATGACGTATCGAACGTCCATGGATTGGCTTGAACTCGTAAGCGCAGGAGCGGATGGCGCAAACGTGCGATTCGAAAATGTGGACACTTTATTAGCGTCAGGGCCGGGTTTTAGCCTGTCCGAGCACAGTTGCGGGATGATTTGTGCGAGATTACTGGGAACGCAGCGCATCGTATACGACGTCCCGCGCAGGAGAATAGCTTTTGTCGCAAAGTGAAAGAATCGTTGTGTGTTTTATTATACCGGTAGCATTTACTAACACTAAATATTATACTTCCGGCACTTGCGGGAGCATCATAATCTGATCTACCGCTTCGCGCGGGGCCATCTGCTCGGCCAATATGGAAGCAACTGCAGTGAGCACCGGGAGGCTGACGCGGTGTTTTCGAGCGAGTCTCACGACCGCCGTCGCCGTTGCCACGCCTTCCGCAACCTGATTCATCGAGCCGAGAATTTCTTCTAAAGACTCACCTGCCCCTAAGCGTACACCTACTGTGCGGTTACGGCTCAAGTTGACAAAGCACGTCAACATAATGTCCCCGGTGCCACTCACGCCGGCGAGCGTTTCGGACCGCGCACCCATTTTCCCCGCGAGCCAACGAATCTCGGCCACACCCTGCGCCACGAGCGCCGCCATGGCGTTGTTTCCTAACTCGAGTCCTTCAACGATGCCTGCGGCGATCGCCAACACGTTCTTCATCGCCCCGGAAAGCTCCACACCAGTGACATCCGTGCTCGTGTTTACCCTCAAACATGAAGACCCGAAGAGCTGCTGCACGCGAATGGCCAACTTTTCATCCTCACTCGCGGCGACGATAGATGTTGGTAAGCCTTGCATGAGCTCCACGGCAAACGTAGGGCCAGATAAAACCGCCAATGGTTGGTTTCGTCCGAGACCTGCCGGAATGACCTCGCTCATCATCTGGCACGTCCCGACTTCTAAACCTTTGCTGAGGCAAAGCAGCGGCGTCGCAGGATCGATGAAATCCTTTACACCGTTCAAAAATATGCGAGATTGCTGCACCGGGACGGCATGAATAATATAATCACATCCTACCAATGCTTCTTTGGCATCCGTCGTGGCGCGAATATTAACTGGCAACTCATACGTGGGCAAATACTTTTTGTTTCTGTGCGTCTCGTTCAACGCTTGCGCGTCGTCTGGATTACGCATCAGAATCACCACATCCAAGTCGCTCTTGTTCCGCGCTAGTAATGTCCCCATAGCTGTGCCGAATGACCCACCACCCATGATCGCCACCTTGTTCGTGCTCGCCAGCACGCTCTCGTCCGTCGAGTGCGACTCCACAAACGATTTCCAACGCATAATCTTATCCCAAGCTTCAACGATCGATTCGCGATCTTCCTGAGTCATACCTTCCCGGAACGTTTCATACGCACCCGCGTTTGTGATGACACATCGTCCGCGCGCACTCATCGCGTACGCGCGTGCCGCGCCGCCATCCATGTGTCCTTCGCGCATCCCTGCTGTGCCATGCGGGCGCCCATTACTCGACCTTTTTGCATGCGCGCGCGCGCTCGCCGGCGACGAAATGCGCACACATCGACTCAAACCACTCGTCAACATCGTGCGAAGCTCGTGCGCGGGCGGACGCGTGAGGTCGACGGGGACCGGTCGGTCGCTTCAAATGCGCGAGGCGTCAAGTGCGGTGGTCGCATTCCGCATAGTCGCGCACGGCTAGGACGCAAAAGCGAGATATATGCGTGCCGTTCGGGCGCATACGACGCCGCAGGCACTGTCGCGCGCGAAAACGACGAGTACGTCTCGTGGACGGGCTGTCGCGCGCGGTGGTTTACGGATGAAGCCCGCGCCAGGTTGGCAACAAGATTTGAACGCGCGAGCGAGCCAACGCGGCGCGGCACCGACGCCAGCAATCTCGGATGAATCCGCCGTCGAGGCGGATGGCGTCGTGATTGATGGCACGCAAGCGATCGCCAAAGATGCGTTGCTCGAGCCTCACCGCGAGCATTTGAAATACCGATATGAAACGTTTGAGAAACGTAAGGCTGCGATTGCCTCGTCGGAGTCGTCGGTGGAGAAGTTCGCGCTCGGGTACGAAAAGTACGGATTCACGATAGACAAGGCGACAGGCGATGTGACGTACCGTGAGTGGGCGCCCGCGGCGGCACATTTGGCGCTGATTGGTGACTTCAATGGCTGGAACGCTGGCGCGACACCGATGACAAAGTCTGAGTTCGGCACGTGGGAGGTAACATTGCCGAAAGGTACGATTGCACACGGCTCTCGCGTGAAAGTGCGCGTGTACGCGGGTGACAGAGGTGAATTCGATCGCATCCCCGCCTGGTGCCGCCGAGCGACTGTCGAACCGGGCGTCATGGGTGCTGGTTACGACGGAGTCTTCTGGGCACCCGAGGAAACGTACGAGTTTAAGCACCCATCTCCTCCGAAGCCCTCGGCGTCGCGAATCTACGAAGCGCATGTCGGTATGAGTTCGAACGATCCCAAAGTTTCCACCTATCGCGAATTCGCGGATGATATTTTGCCGAGAATTGCGAGTGGTGGGTACAACACGGTACAGTTGATGGCGGTCATGGAGCACGCGTACTACGGTTCATTTGGTTACCACGTCACCAACCCGTTTGCGGTGTCTTCCAGAAGCGGTACGCCCGAAGATTTGAAATACTTGGTCGATAAGGCGCACGGGCTCGGCGTTCGCGTGTTGTTGGATATCGTGCACTCGCACGCGTCGAGCAACGTGAACGACGGGATTGCTGGTTTCGACTTTGGCCAAGGTGCGGAAGATTCGTACTTTGGTGCGGGCGCCGATGGTTACCACTGGTTGTGGGACTCGCGATTGTACAAATATGACAACTGGGAAGTGATGCGCTACTTGCTTTCCAACTTGCGCTACTGGGTGGAGGAGTACAAATTTGATGGCTTTCGCTTCGATGGCGTAACATCTATGTTGTACCACCACCACGGCTTACAAATGGACTTTACTGGTGACTACGCCCAGTACTTCTCCATGGCGACAAACGTTGACGCCGTTGTGTATTTGATGCTCGCGAACGATATGTTACACACACTGTACCCTGAAATTGAAGTCATCGCTGAAGACGTGAGCGGCATGCCTACGTTGTGCTTACCCGTCAGCGAGGGTGGTGTCGGCTTCGATGCTCGCCTGGCGATGTCAATTCCCGACTTTTGGGTCAAGTACCTCAAGGAACGTCCCGACGAGCATTGGAGCATGTCCGAGATGGTGAGCACTTTGTGCAACCGCCGATACACTGAAAAGGCTATTGCATACGTCGAATCGCACGATCAGTCCATTGTTGGCGACAAGACCACCGCGTTCTGGTTAATGGATGCTGAAATGTACACTGGTATGTCCACACTGAACGAACCGTCGTTCGTCATTGAGAGGGGTATCGCTTTGCACAAGATGATGCGTCTTCTCACCGCATCGCTCGGCGGCGAAGGCTATTTGACATTCATGGGTAACGAGTTTGGTCACCCGGAGTGGGTCGACTTTCCTCGTGAGGGTAATAACTGGAGCCATGATTACTGCCGTCGCCGTTGGGACCTGGCTGATGCGGACCATCTTCGCTACCAATTCTTGTTGGCGTTCGACAAGGCTATGCTCGCGCTCGATGAAACTCACCAGTACATGAGCGCCGCGCACCAGCACGTGAGCTCCGCCGACGACGCCCGCAAGCTCCTCGTCTTCGAGCGCGGTCCATTGGTATTCGTCTTCAACTTTCACACAAATGAAACCTACGAAGGCCTTGAAATCGGCGTCGGTGAGCCTGGAAAGTACCAATTAGTTCTCGATACGGATGCCGGCGAATTCGGAGGCGCGTCTCGATGCGGCTTTGGCGTCGACCATTTCACCACCCCCGACGGCCCGCCGTCCTGGGTTGGACCGTGGGAACAAACGCCACGTCCGTGTAAAATGTTCGTCCTATCTCCCGCCCGTTCAGCGCAGGTCTACCGTCGTGTGGATGCTGCTGAAGTCGCAACCGAAGTCGCGACCGAAGTCGCGTAGACATGCACACAAAATCTCCACATACCCTATCTTCGCCAGCTCACGCCTCACTCGTCGCCGCGCGGTCGCGCACACGCGCGCGCACGAAAACCACGCGTTCGCACATCATGCGCCCATCATTCGCGCTCATCGTCGTCCTGAGCGCGGTGCTCGTCGCCTCGAGCGCGCCCTCGGCGCTCGCCGAGCCGGCGCCCGAGAGACGCCTGCCCGAGACCACCTTGCGCGCGCTCGCGTCTGGTGACGCCGACGACATCGTTCGCGCGGCGTTCATCGGCGTCGACGCGCCTGGTGCGATCGTCGTGCGCGATGTGTCGGCGACGTACACCGCGGCGCGCAGACGTGGGTTGCGAGCGTTGGCGAATTGCGCCTCGAGCGCGAGCTCGAGCGCTTCGACGTCGGTGTTCGCGCGCTCCACTGCGTGGTCTGTCGAGCACGATGGCGCCACGCGGGCGACTATAGCGGCGAAGACGTCAGAGAGATTGCGGTTTTCGATCGATTCGGAGTGCGGCGATGGCGGGGCGGTGCGTGGAGACTTGGAAATCATGCGCGAGGGAGCGGACGTCGTCGGGCGCGCGACGTTGCGTAGATTAGATGCGGCGTTTCATAACGCCACGCGAGGGTTTTATGAACACAGCGCAGCGTCAGATGCGAGTTTAGATCATTTTCACGCCTATCGAGTCGGTGGGACGAAGTCACGCGCGCACGACGAGGGTGCGAGCGCGGAGGAGGTTGCGGTCGCGAAGGAGGACGCGCACGGCAAACACGCGCACACCGACGTTGGTGTCGCCATCATCATGACCCCGGCGTTGCTCGCAGGTGAAGAGCCAGGTGCGCGAGGCTCTCGCGGGTTGTATATTGGTGATATCGAACCGGATGTGCCGGATGACGGCTTGATTGTAATGTTGGGAGAGGCTGCGCGCGCTTGGGCGCCTGGTTTGAGCGAAGAAATGCGTGCTTTATTAAAGGTACCAACGCACGCGATGAAGCTCGTGGGCGAACGCGCATGGTTTGGACGCATGGTCCTTCCTGAGACGTCTACGACGCACCCGATGCGCGAACATGCGGGATTGACGTTTGGGACGTGGCACGACGGTGCCATCCACGCGGCGATTCGTTCGCGTGAGAACAATAGGGATGATGATGACGACAAGTGGGCGTCCGCGGCGTGTGCTGCGCCGAAAATCTCGGGCCACACATTTGACTCCTCTCCCGCATCGTCCAAAAGACGAAGAATTTTAGCGGATGACAACTCCTGCGACGCGGGGTACATTTATTGCTGGTTGTCGTGTCTCGAAGCCCCGAGCGAATGCTCGTCGACCGCGCAGTGCATCGACCAAACCAGCGGTGCGGAGTGGACTGGCGATGACGATTCGCACTGCTCAGCGTGCGCTGCGACATGTCCAGCGACGTCGTCGACGACGCGAACGGGATACTGCAACACGGATATCCCTCCGACGACGATGTTTATGGATGGATTCTCCCTGAACGGCGGCGGATCAAATGCCCCGTGCGTGGCTTTGCTGTTCAAATCGTGGTCGCTGCACACTCCCGCACTCATGGCGCTCGGATTTTTGGCCACATTCATCATGGGTGCGAGCATCGAAGCCTTGGCGTCGCTTCGTCGTAAACTCCAGTCTCCTGGATTTTGCAACTGCCACAATATCGCACCGCCGAAATCGCGCGCGTACTGCGTGGCGCTGTATTCTATGCAAGTTACAATCGGGTATTTGCTTATGCTCGTCAGCATGACGTACCATTTTGTGTTGTTCTCTGCTGTCATCTTAGGTTTAGTGTTTGGCCACGTCGCGTTTGGCGCCGCGGCGCCAGTGACGGCGACCACCACCGCGTGCTGCGCGTTCGCCAGTCCCAGCGACAAGCAAGACTGTGCCGGGTGCGCCCCCGACGCCAACGGCGCTCGCGCCTCGTGCTGCGCCACCGGCGCACCACCATCACCTTCCCGAGACGACGTCGACGTCTCCGGCCTCGCGCCGTGCTGCGCCGCTCGCGTCCTCGCCGAACGTGTCCCCTCCTCCTCCGACGCCTCCGACGCCTCCGACCCGAGCGCACGAAGTTCCCCAACCGGCGGCAGCCAATCGAGCGCGGGCGGTGACCTCGAAAAACCCCTCTACGACGTCGAACGCGCCGTTCGAGCCCGTCGCTAGACGTAGAGTCTGCCTCATCAGCGCGCGCCGGCTACAAAACCTACACATTTTCGCGACCGGCGGCGCGGACATTGTAATCACGCACCACGCACCACGCACCACGCACCACGCACCACGCACCACGCACCACCCACGCGACGACGACGCGACGACGCCGCAATCCGGTCGGTTGACCACACGCGGTCGGTTGGACCTAAAAAAACGCGTGAAATCGTCCGCCGACGTCGCGCCATCGCGCCAGTTCGTCGCCCGCATCGCTCGGTCGACGCAAGGTATGGACACGCTCACGCGCTACGATGACGTAAACGTTGAACACGACGCGTTCGCGCACGCGGATTTGAAACGCGCGGCGATCGCGGTCGAGGTACGTATCGAACAACGGCGCGGGATTACGACGCGTTGAGGGTTCGCGGGGATCGCGACGCGGTACACGATGGTGGGCGTACGCGACGACACGCATGCGTGCGTGGGGTTGTGTGCGTAGGGATATGTCTAGTGAAAAGGGTGCCGTCGTTTTCGCGCGCGTTCGACGCGGGTGCGCGCGCGGAAAGGGCGAGACGTGCGCGCGAGGTGACTGACGCGCTTTTCGTGTCAATCGTCACGCGGTGAAATTGTATTAGGACCATGAAGGTATTCCTGGTGCGGATGCGACGATGATTACGTCCAAGCCGCGTTTTCAGCGACGATTTCAAGCGCGTTATCGGCGCAGTGGGACGTCGTTCTCGGTGCAGGACCGGGATTTGGTTGCGGCGCTCGAACAAGTCAAGTCGACGCGAGGGGCGGCGACGTACGGCGTGGCGCACCACGAAGGGCACGGCGCGAATGGGCTCAACTCTGCGCATCGCGCGACGGATGTGCCCACGGCGCTCGGGGTCATGGTTCGTGGTCTCGCCGACACCGTTGGGTTTAAGGATTCTTTGATGAATGATAACTGTGAGCTTGAGCAACGCGTCGCGACGCGCGCCAAGACGCTCACCGTGGATTCGGTCAAACAAGCGTTCGCTGTGAAGCCTATCGCTAGCCGGAAGCTTGTGGACGTGCATGCGCGTGCGGCCGAACTTGTTGAAGAGCACTCGTTGGAGGAAAACTTTTGCATCGTTGATCTCGCCACCGTCAAGGCGTTGTTTGATCATCACGCCAAGAAGCTTCCGCGGGTTCGACCGCACTACGCCGTCAAGTGCCTTCCAGATCGTGGCATCATCTCTATGCTCGCCGCGCTCGGTGCCGGTTTCGACTGCGCGTCGCAAGGCGAAGTGGAGTTGGTGACATCTCTTGGTGTGCCCACCGAACGCATCATCTTGGCTCACCCCGTCAAGCGCCCGTGCGACTTGCGCTGCATCGCCGAGCACAACGTGCCGTACACCACCTTTGACTCTGTCTCTGAATTGCACAAGATCTTAGCGTCCAAGGTGAACGTGAAGCTCGTTCTTCGCATCCGTGCCGACGATCCGATGGCGCGCTTGCCTCTTGGTGCGAAATACGGGGCGCCATTAGATAAGGTAAACGAGTTGCTCTCCGTCGCGGCGTTGCTCAACTTGGATGTCGCCGGCGTTTCTTTTCACGTCGGGTCGTCCTCGCGCAACCCGGACGCCTATCGCAACGCCATTACGTACGCGCGTCAAATCTTTGATCAAGCGGTGAGCATGGGATTCAATATGCACTTGCTCGACTTGGGCGGCGGCTTCACCGGCTCCTTCAACGCCGATGGCTCTGTCAGCGAGGCGCCGAGCGATTTCGACCGCGTGCGCCAAGCTTTGGATGAAATCTTCCCCGACGATGGTACCTTCCCTGGCTTGCAAATCATCGATGAACCTGGTCGTTACTTTGCTCAAGCTCCAGTCACGATGGCTTGCCTCGTGTACGGCAAGCGCGAAGGCACCACGGATGAAGGCGAACGTCACGTTGACTATTACATCACCGATGGCTTGTATGGCTCGTTCAATGGTATCATTTACGACGGCCTCGATTTGCCCACGTACTTTTTGCAGCCGAATAAAGTCGCTCCGCTCGCGTGCGATGGAGAAGATTACGAAAAGCTCAAGATTTCCTCCACTGTCTACGGCCCGACGTGCGACTCGCTTGATTGCGTGATGCGCAACATTCCTCTTCCTGAACTTTCCAACGGTGATTGGTTGATGTTCCCTGACGCTGGTGCGTACACCATGGCTGGTGCGTGTGACTTCAACGGCATCTTGTGCTCAAAGTATCACTGCTTTTACGTGTACGGGGAGGAGATGGCGCGCACCGCCACCGACCGGCAACTCCAAGAGATTGTTTTCTCTAACGATCGCCCTGCGTGCGAACTCGTGCAAAACCGATAAATCACTCATCGTCGACGTATTACTTCTTCGACGATGTTTACATACATCGGCTTCATCGTGCGGTTTTCAAACCGCGCGATTATTTTTCTGAAAAGAACCACCTGAACGCGACGCGACGTCAACATTTGACATTTTCGCGCGCGCTTCGTGCGACGCACGTCAAGGACGCAACGCTGCTGGTATTCATTAATATCATTGTGTTGTTGTTGTATATTTTAGTCTAGAAAATGCGCATTTTGAGTTTGTCCGTCTCTTGATTGTTTGTAATATTAAGGTCCAAGGCTCACTTGAACGCTCGTCCGCCTCTCGCCTCCTCCTGGTTGATTTTTTTTGTACGCGCCCCGACGCACACTCGCGCGTCATCTCGCGTCGCCCGCCGCCCGCGTCGCCCGTCGCCCGCGTCGCGCACACACATCGCGTCATGGACAGTCGGTGCGTGAATCGCGTCACCACGGGCGCCGCGCTCGGCGCCACGGTGGGCGGCGCCGTCGGCGCGTGCTACGGCACGTACGAAGCATTCGCGTACAAGCTCCCGGGGGCGTTAAAGGTGCGACACATCGGACGGGCCACGATCGGGTCCTCGGCGCTGTTTGGGTTATTTTTAGGCGCCGGGTCGCTGCTGCAGTGCGGACGGCGGTGATGCGCGCGCGTGACGCGCGAGGTTGATGGGGGGATTGTCCCGCGCGCGTCGAGGCGTCGACGGCTCGCGCGGGACGGCGGGTGTAATAGAAGGACATCGCAGTAGCGCGGACGCGGGGAGCGCGCAGACGTGGACGCTGATGCGAGCGGTGTGTGTTTCATATGCGTTTATAATACAAATGGCGAGGCTGTGTAGTAGTTAGCAGTTACTTCCCGTCGAGCTGCCGCGCGATAAACTCGGCGTTTATTTCCCTACACTCTGATTCCACGCACCCGACGACGACTTCGACGCCGGCATCGAGCAACGTTTGAATACCACCACCACTCACTCTCGGGTCGGGATCGACGAAACCCACGACGACGCGACGAACGCCGGCGTCGACGAGCGCGCGTGAGCACGGAGGCGTGCGCCCGAAATGATTACACGGTTCCAACGTCACGTACGCCGTCGCTCCGCGCGCGAGCTCACCCGCGGCACGAAGTGCAAACACCTCAGCGTGAGGTTCGCCCGCCTTTGGGTGATACCCTTGACCTACGACGTCGCCGTTTGCGCCGACGATGACGCACCCGACGAGCGGGTTCGGAAACGTCTCGCCTCGCGCGGTAGCCGCGAGCGTCAGCGCCTGGCGCATGTACGCCTCGTCGCGCGCATCGGGCGACGCAGACGACTCGCGCGCACCGCCTGACGGCGCCGGTGCGGCGCTGTGCGCCGTATGGCGCGACGTGCGGATCAAACGTCGCGCGTGCGGGGTCGCCGATGTCGCTGACACTCGACGCGACGACGACGACGACAACGACGACGACGACGACGACGACGCACACGACCCATTAGCGCACGCGCGGACGCGCGAGACGCCACGCGACGTCGCGTGCGTGGCGAAAGACATACTGCGTCGTCGTCGACGACCTCGACGACGGCGACGACGACGACGACGCGCGCGTGAGTGACGATGGGCACGGCTTGCGCACGTCACAACGTGCCTTGTGCGTCGAGAGTCTCGAGACGCAGCGCGAGAACGATGGCGGACACGTTACGTGCGAACGCGCGTGATCAAATCGCGCGCTTGCTCACGCAGTTGGCGGACCTGGAAGACGCGCGCGAGGAGTTTGACGACGACGAGTACGAGGAGACCAAGGCGGAGACGTTGGCGCAGTTGGATAGTTTTAAAACGTCGCTGGCGAGGATGACGACTGGGGATGTGACGCTTACGAATGAACTGGAGACGATTAAGTCGGCGACGTTGGCGGCGATATCGGCGGCGTTCAAGACGCCTGAGATTTTGAAGTTGTTTGCGCTGAAACAACCAGAGGCGCTGCGCGAGCGTTTGCGCGCGTGCGAACGGGACGTGTTATTGGGCAAGATGAGTGACGCAAAGGGGAAAATAGAGCGAGTGGAGATTTTGACGGCGTTGAAAAAGTTACAGGCGCCTTTGGAAGAGTCGGAGCTGACGTTTCTGCGCGAACACATGACGGCTGGTTTGGCTGAGTTTGTCGCCGTCGCCGGCGACAACGCTTAGCGGTATTTAAAGTTTTTAGCACAGCGTAGCGGCAGCTAGGCGATTGTAATCACAATATACCAGTAGTACACTAACGCATATTATCTTTGCGGGATCCAAGCGCGCGCGAGAGGCGCCTGTAGATATCATTACTTTACGGTTGCGGCCTCGCCTGCACGATGCACAATTCGCCATTCGGCAAGACGCAGCCTTCGATGTCTTGAGCGAGAAGCTCAGCCCGTGGACTCAACTCGTGCTCAAGCATGAGACCAATGGCGAGAATACGCGCGGCAACGCTTGAGCGCTTCACAGCGTCGTTACTAAGCCAGTGCGTGGCGTAGTCGGCGGCTACGGATTTCATCCCCGTGGGCGATTCGTCGTCGCGCACGAGCGCCGCGCCAAACGACGCGAATGCGTTTACAGTGACATTCTTCGACGACTTTTCGATAGACATACGGCACGGAGTTCCACGAATAGCACCAGACGCAAGAGTTTCGCCCAAGCCGAGTGCAAACTCGGCATATGCCGAGTTGACATCACCCGTAAGCGGGTGCGTCGTGTGCAAGACAAAACTCACCTCAGGCGAGAGCATTTCTTGCACGAGCACACACATATGCGCACTTAGTTGACCAACACCCGCGGCGTGGCGGGAAGCAACTGCGCGCGTAGTGTACAGAGATGCCCAGACCTCGCCTACAGCCGTAGCAAATGCCTCACGATTGTTCGGGTCAACGTTTGGAATGGAGTCGTACAAGCCTGCCGCTGACATACCTTCAAGGTCCTCGACGTTGGCGCTACTTCGGACCATCACGCGAGCGTTTTGACCAAATTTGAACGAAATTATATCCATAGCACTTTCAGAAGGCTTGAGAGAGCGAATCAAGTTCTGGATATTATCGCACAACTTTTTCGTTCGCGCCGCATCAGACGCGCACTCTGGAGATTCGAGCTCCACGATTAAAGACTCGAGGTGCTCGAGCTTGCCAATATTCGCACACGCAAACTCCATGGCGCCAAACGGGAGAACCGCGCCCCTGGGTGCCAAAAATTGTGTTTCATCAGCAGATTTCTCAGCAATGGCACTCAACTGTGCGCACATTGCCGACTTGGTCCCCGCGACTCGTGTTGAAGCATCAATGCCCATCGCGTGCAAATCGACCAGGTCTATGACGGTCGTAGCCTTGGATAAATCAGCATCCAACTCTTGCTTAAGAACTCTGGAAGTAGACGTTGTCGACGGCGATGTCTTCGATGTACTACCAGCCTCGTTCGTCTGTTCAAGGTTGATCCCAGTGGATTCAGCGCAGAGCTTTACCGACCCTTGGTTCATCAACGAGCGAGCATACTCTACAAGCTTATCGTCCTCCACTGCGATCAAAGGCACGTGCGCTTGTCGCGCTCGAAGTGCCAAGTGGCTCAAATGCGGCAATGCGTGACACAGGACAATACCCCTAATGTTCTGCCCCAGCGTGGAGACCTCCTCGTCACCGTCGGCATTCGCGACAAGCAACACAACTGGCTCATTGAACTGTGCGCACGCCTCCGGAGTGAGTCGATCCACATACTTGAATGCCCCAATCGCCGTACCTTGTACGACACAATCCCAACCTGCCGCGCCTGTGATCTGGCGACTGACGCGTAAGAGCAAGGATGCGAACTTGGCGGATTGAAACACAACGCTCGAGCGAATCTGTCCCTCAGTGAATACGTTGACAGAATCTCCGTCGATACCGAGCGCATTCCCGAGACTCGACGCCCGACCATCGAATAGAGATTCAAGTAACTCGCAAAAATCGACAGCACTGCGTCGCGCGCGCTCTGCGATAGCTTGCACACGCAAACCGCCCTCTTCGCCATTCGGCAAACCATCGCGAGCGAGCGTCGCCGCTTCAGAAGCGATGGCTTCCATTTCTTGATCCCCTCCAGAGCTTAGAGACAGCGTGCGCGATGTCAAAGCAAGTGCCTCAAGTGTGAGTTTCAACTCACTCGCGCTTATGTCGCTTCGCGGCGGTTCACTTTCGGCGCCGAGCGTGTTCAACAATCGGCTCAAGAGTACAAAAGCGTAATCTTCCATACTCACTTCAGCCAGTCGCCATTGCTGACGCTGGCTACTAGGGGCATTTTTGAGGTCACCAGCATGATCTAATGCACCGATTATATCGCTACGTGCATTGTGAACAGCCTTCAAGCATTCAACGAGTGTACTCATGACGGTTTGATCACCCAGCGCGTCGACGTTAGAAAGCGCGTCGACGTTGGCCTTGGCTTGCAGGAACTTCTTCGAACTTTCCGAAGCTGTCCCCGGCGCACCCTGCTCGTTCGCAATTCTATCGATGCGATCCGCGACTGAAGAAGCGTTGAAAAATTCCTTCAATTCGCGATAGAAAATCTTGAACTCGTTGACGAATTCTTCAGGATAATCAGTACCAGGCGCGGTGAGCTTAGCGAGCATGGCCTCGGTTGCGACCAAATCCTCAGGACCAGCGCATCTGTGAAGCTTGTTTTGAATTGTATGCTTGATCTCTTGACGCACTTCGCGACACTTTCCGTGCTGGTCACCCTTGCCGTGCGCGATATCTCGAATGCGTGTAAGAGGTACGCTCTGCGTAAATTCAGCTGTAAACGCCGGCAATCGAGGATGCAACCTGCGAATGAGAGCGCGAAGCTCACGCGCACGATGATGGTCACCGCTCTGCGCTATTTCACTCGCATGCCGCTCTGCGGCTTCTATGGCGCCATACATGCGTTCGGCTGATCCAGCGTGGTGGTTGGGGCGATAATGCGTACCGTCTTCGACGCACGCAATGGCTCCGACAGAAATCCAAAACAAATACACCGTGGCGTACGCCATCGAATCCACATCAGCGCCATTTTCACACAGAAGCTTTTCTACCATTTGAAGTTTCTGACGCCACGAAGAAGAGTCTCGATCACCGCCAACGATGCTCGCAGCAGCCGGAGCGAGATTATCCGTGCTCCATCGCAAATTGCGCTCGCCGCCGCCACCCTTGTGCGTTTGCAACTTCACCTCTGATCCTCGCCATTGATTCAACGCTGCGAACTCGAGTTGTTGGTCTACTTTCTGAGTTTGTGCAGGTTCCCGGGGCGCTGCCACCGGCGGCGGCGGCGGTGGCGGCGGCGGTGGCGGCGCAGAAGCCATGGACTTTTGTTCCGTTCGCTTCTTCGGCGCCTCTGGCTCGCTTCGCCGCGACGCGGGCGTCGCCACGGTTGACGAATCTCGAGCACGTGCAGCGTTCACAGCATCACGCACGTTGATGATGATATCCCCATTTGTACTCGCATCCTTGAACCACACCTTGCAATCCTGCGTGCGCACCAAGAACACAACCGCGCCCACTCCGTCGTCCTTGGCATCCAGCGTCAGCGTCGCCGTTTCTTCGCCCTTCGTACCGGCACCTAAAAACGGCGATTCGCACGACATCGCATCGGGCGCACGCGAGTTCGCCGGCACTTCTCGCAACGCATCGTACGGCGACCGCCAAGGTGCACCCGCGCGATCGAGAACGCCCCAATGTAATAACGCGTTCGCGCCGTCGCTTCCTCTCGCTTCCATCCTGTCGAGCGCCAGCGTCAGCGTCACCGCACACGCATGCGCCGCCGGCGCGATGGCGTATCGCAAACGCGCGCTGGATCCATTTTCACTCTTTAACATCATCTCTCTCCACGTCGCGACGTTGCCGCTCGCGGCGACGACACTAGGCGCCCCGTCGACGCTCGGCGCGCGCGTTCGAGTCGGCGTCTTCGCCGCGTTCGTCGCCACCTCGCGAACATCGTTCGCTAAAACCTCCAACACACCGCGCGCATCATCCGCGAGAAACGGGTTCTTCACCGCACCGTCGTCTTTCGCGGCGTTCACCTTGATGGTGCGCGTCGCGACGACGGAGCTGCGACGGCGATGCGGCGCGGACCCGCGACGGGCGCACGCGTTCGTGACGACGACGCCGCGCGCCGCGAGCGTCGCTGGCGCTGGCGGTGCGCGCACTGACATCGTTGGCGTTGACGTCGTCGGTTTTCGCGATCGCGCGCGGTGTCGACGACGATGACGACGCGCGCGAGAGTGAGGTTGGGTGAGCGTCCCGCTGAGCTGTCATTGAAGATTTGAAACGCGCGATGGTTGCGTGTATTACAAAACTGGAACTGGAATGGTGTATTATTATTAGGGAATACTTAGACCGCGGCGCCGTAGTTTGCGACGACAGCGGATGATTTCGCCGGTCGAGCGGCGACGTTGAGCGGCTCCGACGCGTAGGCGTCGTCGTCGCGAGAGCGCGCGAACCGACGGCGGCGGTCGTGCACGAGGAACACGCCCAAGGCGCACGCGACGCCGAGGATGAATTCAATGCCCAAAGGCGCTCGTCGAATGGCGTCGAACGCAACGTTCGTTCGGGATGCGGAAAGCGCCGCCGATGGTGTCGGTGCGCGACGCTTGGGATGGTTGATTTCAACGCGCGAGCGGCCGACGGCTGCCACGGAAGATGTCGCACTGGTGGCACACGAAGAATCGTGCGCGACGATGAATTCTTTGACTTCATTTCCGCTCTCATCGCTGATACCAGTAATGGCGACGCGGTACGGACCATCAAGAGTACAACGTCGTTCACACGCTTGTTTTGGCGACAGTGTGGCAGACGCGTGCACGAGCGGCATTTCGATCGACCAAAAGCCGGCACCACCCATGGCGTACTTGACGCTGTAGCATTTTATATCAAACTCGAGCGCTTCTTCAGGCGTCAGCGCGGTAGGCTGGTACGATTCATCAGGGGTTGCGTTCCCGTCATCGTCGCATTGCAGCTTAGACGTGCGCGTAATCGTCACCTTTTGATTTGAGCAGTCGATTGGTTCAGAGAAAGACCACGTGTACTGATTATCCGCTTGTACGAGTGACTGCGCGATCGGCTTGAACGTGTCGACAGTGAGCGAAAGTCTTTGCTCCGACACGTACTCGTGCACCGAACTTTCGGCGAGGGTGTGACCACCAAAGCAAAAGTTTTTGACTCGTAACTCGTACACGCCATCTTTGAATCCACTGAGGAGCTTTTCGAATTGGTTATTGACGTCCCATTCAAACTTGCATCCCTCAGTGCGAGAATCACCGCAAAGAAGGTTTTTCTTCTTGTCATTCTCTTCAGAGTCTTCAGATTTCGCCGTGATCCACTCACCAACACCCACTGGTCGATACTGCAGGCGTACCAACTTGAGATTTTGATTCATAGCCGGAACGACGTCGTCGTTCAGTCCACCAGGCCACAACACCGCCTGATCGGGATTGTTCACGGTCAGCTTCAACGGATTCGCTGAGGACGGCGACACACTGTACGAGGAGTAATCAGCGATGGTGGTGCCGTCAAACGCGACTTTCGGGCAACGCTGGCTCCACGTCATTTGACGAAGAGGGATAGTGTGACCAATCTGTTCGCGATTCAAGTTGAAGAGATCACTCTCGCACAAACTCACGACTCGCAGCGCCAAGTAGTCGAGCTGACGAGTGGCGTCGTTCAAAGGCTTCACAGACAACGTAAAGGTTGTCTCGAGCTCACGGCGTTGCACGTTGAGTAAGTCGCCATCGATGAATT
>Ga0181557_1000370_pt1 | contig 57175 bp, 40 predicted proteins | sample 011ome_23_FD_148632 | JGI IMG/M metagenome (GOLD analysis project Ga0181557, IMG submission 148632) | Coastal salt marsh microbial communities from the Groves Creek Marsh, Skidaway Island, Georgia - 011506CT metaG (spades assembly) | ecosystem: Environmental > Aquatic > Marine > Intertidal zone...
ATGCATCGAAGACGAATGAAGATGATACAAGAGGCGGAGGAGGATGGAAAGTCATCAGCGCGAAGCCGTTTTGAGAAAAAATGTTATCGCGATGTTGCAAAAATGAAACGTACGCACAGCCTGAATATACTCGTACAAATTTAGTTTTAGTAATACATTAACATCGCGCTCACAAACAACTCACCACAATCGCTGGGATAATCATGCCTTTTGCGTCCTCGAAGATGTCCAAACATTCCAGTAAATCATTATCGATGTCGTCGAGAAGCGATGCGACAACTTGCAAAACTGTTGGAATGTTTCCTCCCGCATTTGTAGAAAATACTCCCAGTGCTTCAACTTCAGTCGAAACGGCATTTCGGAAGAAACGAATTTCGTTCTCAACCCTGCAAATTGTTGTTTCTACGTACTTCGCGCGAGATTCGACCGTCGAACCCCAACGCGATACATCGATTTCGTCTTTGCTCAACGCTTCGCTCACCTCCTCAAATTGTTGCATACCAAAAACCGTCAATTCGGTAAAGGCAACTATCGCGCTTTCTCGAACACCCTCGAGTTCATTTTCTGCTATTTCTATCATGTTTAGCGCTTTTTTCGTTGCACTTTCATCCGGTTTTCTCATCGCATCTTGCAAAAGTGCGCTTACGCGCTGAACTGATTCTGCTACCTTTTGAGCGTGAATCTTCCCGGATTTCTTCACAGGAGAGGTTTCCGCTTCGTGATTATGCATATCCATCTCTTCAAATTCCTGATTCGTATTAATTTTCAAAGGTGACCCCATTTCTTGACTTTGTGCAGGAGATAAGATATCGGCGCACGCCTTGGCCATAAAATTAGCCGCCTCGAAATCGAGCGCTTTAAATTTTTCTTCGGCATCCTTCGTCTTCACGTCGATTGCATCTAAGTACTCAAACACCCCGTACTCTTGCAGATTTTCCGCTAAGCGACTATTTGCGCGTGTTTCATCTTCAATCCCCGCAGCTATTACTTTCGTGGCGTTGGCAAGAACTTTTTCTATACCGAATAAGGCGCTCTTTCCGTATTTCTCTGCCGTTGCTCCTAATCCCTTTTCTTTAATCGAACCTTCGACGTCGCTTGCTAATTTCTTACCTTTGTTTGTAATACCACCAATTGCGTGCCAAGTTTTTGAAGCGAGCTTCTCTGCAATCTCTAACGCGTCGACTTCATCTCTTGCACGTTGTCTCGTGCGATCATCTTCGCCGAGTTCTGTTGTTGTTGGTATTTTTGTTGAAGGCGCTGCGACATCATCACCGGCGATGTGTTTGCTAAGTTCTCGTATATCGCTCGTCATTTGGCGAGTAAACTCGTGCGATTTCATAGCGGTCACTGTTTTGGACGCAGCGCTTTTCAATGCTTTGAAACTCCCGAATAAACCACCAACTACTGTCGACGATTGCGCGAGCTCGTCAAACTCGTTTGGCGGTTGATGATGGTGCGCGTTATTTCTCTCTCCAACAGCGTCTAGTACCTCTATCGTAGCCTGCTCGCTTTTCTTTGCTTCAAACGACGCAGCCTCCGTGTCGCGGCCAGCAACTTCTTTTCTCAAGGTTTCTTCTCGCTCGCGTCTCTCTTCTTCCATCTGACGCGTTGCCTCTAGTTCCGCTTTGGCTTTTTCTTCTCTCAGCCTTTTCTCCTGCTCTTGAAATTGCCTCCTTTTCGCTTCTGCCTCTTCCTCCTCTTGTTTCTTTCGAGCAGCTGCAATTTCCGCAGCCCGACGAGCCTCCAATTCAACTTGCTCGCGTCTTTGCTTTTCTCGCTCTTCTTCGCGTTCTCTCTTTTCTTCGTCTTCTTCTTCTTCTTCTTCTTGTTCATTCCTCTTCCTCTCGCGTTCTTGTTCTTGTTTTTCAACGGCATTCAAAACTGTTTCCTCTTTCTCCTCCTCCTTTTTCTTGGTATTGTCCTCGTCGTCCTCGTCAGAATCTAACCAGTCATCAATCTCATCCTCATCGATTGTATCGTCGTCGTCGACGTCGTTGTTGTTATCTTTAGCGGACGACATTTTGATTCGTTGATATATATTAACGCTTTCTGCTTTCTGTTTTCGTGCAGAGGGGGAGATTTTTATACCGCAAAAAGAGTTTTCACGCGAACACACAATACCTAATAATAATTCATTCTTCCGGTAAGAGTTGGTTTCGTAGTGCAACAACACTAAGAACAGAACACCCGCGTGCCATTTCTCTCCTTTTGCCATCATTGTTCCGTCAAAAGTGAGAAGTTTCCTGATAAAATTCATCAATAATGGACGATGAAAACGCGTTGCGCGCAGACATTCAGAACTTTCTTGTAACGACAGCAAAGTCATTTTTACCTAACCAACTCGTCGATGATGTCTTCCAGTTGGCAAGGAATGTCGTCACTAAAACGACGAGAAAAGGCTCCGCTGACTTCGCGTGTAAAGCGTTCGTGTGTCTTTTTGCAACTTTGAAAAGGATGGCCACGTCGGGGAGAGGAGCAGAAGATGAGGACGAGGAGGAAGAAACGGACGAAGAAGAAGATGAGAACGCTATCCGAGAAGCTCTGTTAAAATCGACGACGATGAACACTCCCAATACCACGACTTCCACTAAAAACGAGAAAAACTATCACCTGTGTTATCGTCGCAAAGCAGGCGAGTCAGATGTGCGTGTGCTTGTGCTGTATCGGGTAACCGCGTACGGTTTGGTTCACAGGAGCGAATACGCCGATAGCATCGCTTTGTGCGATGCGGTTTATGAAAATATGGACGCTTCTCAAATACACAAGGTTGGCATCGCAGATATTAGAACATGTCCTAAAAGCGGAACGATGCGAATACTGACGAAGAAACGTCTGGCAGAGCACGCGAAAATGGGAGAGTTGATGTGCTCCATGTGTGGACGATTTTTTGAAGCTTCGAAAGGTCTCGTGACTCACGCGCAAAGTGTCCATAAGCATTCGTATGAACAAGGCAAGCACTTGCAACAAACGGCGAGAAACTCACTCATAGATTTAACAAACATAGACGCGTTACAACGAGAATATTTACTGAGTCGATTTACCGAGGTACTCGGCGAAGAAGAAACGAAGAAGAAAGCCACACCGGCATTGCATCCATTGCTTGAGATTTGCAAAACAAACAACGTCGAGAACGCGAGACAATTTTTACGAGAGAACCCAGATGCTGATGTCAACGACATTTGTGACCAGCACGGTTCGAATTGCTTGCACTGGAGCTCTGGATCGAATGCTTTGGAGCTGTGTAAATTTCTCTGCGATGAAGTTGGTATGGATCCGGCGTTTGCTGAGCGAAAGAAAGGTCGAGCGGCAATTCATTGGGCGAGTAGGAACGGATGTTTAGAAGTGCTCGTATGGCTCATTGAAGAAAAAGGGATTGATAAAGATTGCGAAATGTCAGATGGTACGACACCATTCATGCGAGCGGCGTGGATGGGACATTTGGAGTTATGCGAGTATTTGGTCAAGGTCGCAAATTGCGATATTCATCGAGAAAACAAGTATCGATGTAACGCGGTGCACTGGGCGGCACAAAGCGGCGACGTGAAAATGCTCAAGTACCTTCGCGCTTTAGGTCTTGATGTCACGTCTGCAAATGTCAACGGTCACTCCATTCTCCATAAATCTGCAACCAAAGGCTTCTACGACGCGTGCGTGTATTTAGTCGAAGAGTTAGATTTGCCGTTACTTCGAGATAACGACGGGTACGGTCCAGAGGATATGGCAAAAATGGAAGGACACAAAGAACTCGCAAGCTGGCTTAAAGATAGAAGGAGCAGAATAGAATAGTAGTTAAATAATAGCGTAGTGCGCGTGTGTACACAGCGCCAAAAGATGCGCGGCGAGATGTGTGTGTTTTAGCCGTGTTACTAAAATATAAATATTAAGGTTGTACGCTATGCTAATATTATTTTTACCGCCGGCTCCGAGGGAGCCTCGACGATGGAGGCGTGTAGTACACGTACGGCACGTCCGGTTCTTCGCCCTCTTTCGATCGCATGCACTCCGTAAATGTGCTCCAAACCTTTGGTACGGTTAAGAATAAATTACCTCCCGCATAAAGAGAACAAATAACATCTTCTAATCTATCGTTGCAACGATGCGGTTTCGCGCGCTTATCGGTATCGTAAAGCACCTGACCTTGGTGTTTACGATATAAACCATCTTTTTCATCGTGTGGGAAAGGGTGCGGAGAGGAAGTGGACGGCTGTTCGTCTTCACCCGAATTATTACGGCGGTTCCAAAAGCCCATCGCGGGACCCCTAATGTTATAAAAAGGCTCACACACTTAATATTCTCCCCACGTCCCCTATGTGTATCTTTCTCGCCCTATTCTGTGCGCATTTTTTGTTTCACTCTCTCGCTCTCGCCCTCTCGCTCTCTCGCTCCTCGCGCTTCTTGTTGATGTTATGTTGTATCTGTATTCTAGCGCGACAAAAGAGCGTGTTAATTTGTGATGTTCGTCGTTTGAACTCACACAGAACTTTTCTTCTTTCCAAAAACTCTCGTTTCTGTTCACTACTTTTCTTCTTCATAACAACAACAACAACAACAACAAAAAGTGAACGATAAGCACTTCACCACGCTGTATATAAATACGCTCTCTGTCACCATCGTATAATTCTGAAATGGGGCTTTCTTCTCCATCGAAAAAGCTCGAGAGTCCAAGCTCTTCGCGAGACAAATACGTCGACACTAGAAGTCTCGCGGAAAAAGGTGTAAATCTCATCGCGCTTTTGATTGCGTTTCCGATTCTCGCCTTCTCCTATCCACTCTCTTTGCTCACGCGAGGAACACTCCACGGCGTTTGGAACTTCTCCAAGGAAATACGACCACCGATTACGCAAATATGGGCCGACTTCATGACTTCAAACGTTATGAACGTCCGATTTAAAATCGTTTCCCAGAAACAACTTTACAGAGACGGCAAATGCGTGTATCTGTGCAACCACCGCGCGTGGGCGGACTTCTTCATCGACATGTCCTTGTGCGAAGGACGATCATTTACTCTGTCGAGAATGCTCGTGATGTACGTGTTCCCGGTCTTCATGGTACCCGCCGTCTTCGTTGGCGCAGTCTTTCCATTTCGAAGGGACAAAGGTGGCGGTCACGAAGAACTGAACAATAGCATAGACAAGCACTGGTCTCGATTCGAACAATATTTCCCGGGTTTCTTGTGCTACCCAGAAGGAACGAGAAATATTAAACCGCACAGCTTACCGCTCAAACGCGGGATGTTGAGATACGCGCACTCTAGGAAACTTCCCGTTCAAATTATCATTTGCGCGGGAAAAGAGAAAGTGCTGTCGCAAAAACGTTTCGCCGCGGAGCGAAACCACGTTTTACCAGTAGCGTATTCGTCCGTAATCCATAGCGATAGTTACCCTGTATTTGAGGATTTTGCCGAAGCCATCAGGCACTCTTGGGCGGATGAATGGGCGAACGCGTACAATCACGAGAACAAAATGGAAAAGCTCAAAGATTTCAAGCCGAGCGAAAGAACGATTCGATACGAAAGATGGGTCGATTTCTTCACGACTGGGACGGTTGTTTCCTTCTTTGTTTTTTGTGCGCTCGTAGCAAACGTTTTACAGATTATCTTTCCAAAAATCATAGAGTTGGGACACGCCTGAGTTCTGTTACTGGTATGTGAATAGTAGTGAAATGAAGATGTTCTATTTTGATAATCGACGAATCGTCGCTAGAAAGGTTGTCGTTTATTTTCTTCTCTAAACAACACAAAAACGCGCTTCTCTCGCCGAGTTTATCTCATTCCTTTGCCTCGTAACTTTACACCTAAAACTCTCTCCAACTTCCCGAGAATCTGTTGATTCGGTATAGCTTTACCAGATTCGTACTCTTGAATGATTTGTGGACGTTCGTTAATCTGCTGCGCCAGTTGCGCCTGCGTTAACTTTTTCGCTAAACGGCCTTGCATGATGGCCTTTTTCACCTCCGTATTGACTGTTTTGTGCGTGAGCTCTTCGGTCTCGTTCTCGAGTTTCAACGCGTTACGCCCTGGGCCAGCTTTATTCACGTTCGAAACGTCTTTCTTCACCGCGGTGACGTTCAATCCTTGTCTCAATGCCTGTTTGTTATCACGTGTACGAGAAGAGAAGAGAAAAATGAAAGGCAACGTCAATACGACGAAGAAAGAAAAGAACACAAACACTTCATTCATCGAAAAGGAAGACGACGCACATTTGCTACCGCTCTTTGATCCTTGAGCGTTCCACCACCGGTACCCGTCCCAGTCGGTCGTTTCTTGGTCAACACAACCTCTTTAAAGTCTTGATGATCCATCGTCCTTTTTTATTAATCGATCGTTCGCGAAGAAAAGTGCGTGCGTGTTTGTGTGTGTACACGTAAGTGGGGTAGGTGTGGAAAAAATGTAAAGAGAAGAAAGAAGAATTAGGAAAGAAGAAGAAGAAAAAATACATTATCTCGTCACTAAAAAAGAAACTCAACCAACAACAACAACCACGCGGGGCAACGAACCGACCATCAATCGAAACGAACAGATGTTTCGCGCGGGGGGCTTCGGAAGAGGCAGAAGAGGATCGGGTATAAATCCATTCTTTTATTATTACGCGTATAGAATGTATCAACAATACCAAGCGGTCCCGAACAAGCCTCACGGCACGCTCGTCGTCATGGCCGTTATGGCTTCTTATTACTTCGAAGTGTTCCCTCTCCTGAACGATATCATTGGTGACATCTCCAGCGCGTGCTTTTCTCCCGCGAAGGTTTTGCGAGATTTTGAACTACAAAGAACGTTGTTTTCTTCCTTCGTCCACGGCGACGAGCTACACTTGGCGTATAATTTGAGCTCTTTACTCACCAAAGGCATCAAGCTCGAAGAGAGATACGGAGGAAAAGCGGAAAAATTTGTTCTTTTGTTTTGCCTGGTGTCCGTTTTGACGCACGGATTCGCGGCGATAATAGCAGGCGGGCTGTTCCACAGCGGACTCTTCGATGGAGATGTGTATTACAACGCGACGTACGGTAGCAGTGGTGTCTTGTTCGCGTTACAAACGATAGTATTAGGTGAAAATCCAAGAGGCAACTATTCGTTCTTCGGGTTGCAGGTACCGGCGCATCGATTGGCGTTGACGGAAGTCGGTTTACTATATCTGATGAATCCATCTACGTTGAATCTCATCGTACACGTCAGTGGAATATTAGCGGGCATGCTCGTGTTGCGCCCGACGAAAGTTATCAACATGCTAAAGTATATTTTTGGTTTCAATCTCTTTGGAGGATTTTCGAATTTTAGCAACAACAACCGCGCGAGAGAAGGAAGAAGAGGAGAAGGAAGAAATACGCCACGATTGAATGGTAAACGGTGCGTAATGACGGGTTTAACTGGCGAACAAGCGTCGCTGAATGGAACTTGGGCGAGTATAGTCCGAGTCTTAGAAAATGGGAATAAAGTTGTCGTTAAACTCGACGACGAAACAACAACGCGAGGCGAAATAGCAGTCGATAGAGAAAACGTCCTTCCAATTTGACGTTGTTTGGTACCAGGTACTGGTGAAGTGGATATATATTAAATTTCATCAGACTGTGATGTACTGTCAGTTTAGTTTGTAGTATTCAGCGCTCCGCGATAGCGACACACGACTCATACGTCGGGACCATGTATTTGATGTTAATCAACGCGTCTTCGCCGCCGACTCTCTCTAATACGCGTAACGTCTCTTTCACGAGAACGCGCAGTGATTTCGCCGAACGCCCTTTTCCGATCAACTCTTTTCCATCGCGCTTCGAACCGTCGCTCAAGACGTTTAACGTAACTTTTAAGCAGTCGCAATTCCGAAAGACGTTTAAAATCGGAAGAAGTTGTCGATAATACGGAACGAGCATCTGTCCGATGGATTTTTCGCACGTGGCCAAGTGACGCAAAATGTCCATCGCAACCGCCACGATGGGCGCGTCTCGTGTTTTGAGCGCGTTTTGCAGCGGAAGAATGACTTGCGGCAAAACGTCCGCAACTTTTTCCGGTCGAACAGCTAACAGTTGTTTCGCGCCTTGCACTGAAAGCAATCTATACGGATGGTCGATTTCGCGAATGCCATCGAAAAATAACGGAAGGTACCTGTGATAATCGAGACTTGCAGGATCGACTCTCCACGTGACTGCGTTCGAACCACCTCCGTGGGCTACCGCGATGGGAATTTCACCGGCATCGTAAAACTCGCGGAAGAGCGTATTGCGCGGATTATGTCGCGGTTGGAGCGAAAGCGGAAGCGACTGCCGGAACAACGTTTTATTTATAGCCGTGTCGTCGTCGTCCTTCTCTTCTTGACTCGTCGTATTTTTTAGACGCGTTGTTGTTTTAGGTGTGTTCACCTTTGCGTGCGTTTGATGGTGCGACGCGGGACCAATGCACTTCTGAAACGGCGAGACGTCAACGATAGCCATTTTCGACGGTTGTTTGCGCGCGCAACTGTGTGACGACGATGCGCGATTACGAGCGCGCGCGCGGCAGAGAGAGTGTGAAGAATACCTTTAGTTTTGTGTGTGGTGTAAAACAGAATAAATTTCTAAAAATAGGAGGAGACGAGAACTCGCGCAGGGTATACTACGTCTGTTTTTAAACTTTCCTTCAATCTTTATTCCAAAGTCATTAATCCATGTGATCCCGATTGTTATCGTTAAAGTCCCTAAAGTTTTCGCTACCGTTCGCTCCTCCTTGCCTTTGTCGTTGTTGTTGTTGTTGCTGCTGTTGTCTTTGCTGCAAACGTTTTATCTCTTCTCTCTTTTTTTCCTCCAGGCGCAACGCGTTATTCGTCGCGACGTTGACGGCCCCGACGACGCCTCCGATAGCACCGCCGTAAAGAACACCTAAAAGCGTCAAGACCACAGAAATAGCAGATATCACCGCGAGAAAGAAAAATATCGCAAACGAGAAAAAGGAAGCGCCGAATCCATAAATTACCGAAGGCAGAGCAAAGGTGAAACCGATGATGGCGCCAAACATTCCGACCGTAAAATTAATAAGAATCGTAAACGTCCATCTGATCATAAACTCCAGCGCGTTATCATCCGACCTGCCATAGAGTAACGCATTGAACGCGTCGTAAAACGTTTGTTGCGTTGCGAAAACTTTGCCGCCTTCGTACTTCTCCCAAAATTTGTTCTTCGTTTCCCGAACCCCTTCATCGCTCCAAATACCTAACTCACTTCTCGCGTCTCGCAACTTTCGTTCGCGCTCTTTGTTCAACGCTTTTACAACTCGCCATTGTTCCTTCTCTTTCCTCTGGAGTTCTAGCACTCTGGATTTCTCGCGTCCACCGCGTAATCGCCAACCGAATCGTTTTGTTTGGTACAATTCCATGCGTGTAGATCGATACGCGTCTTCGGCGTTCAAACGAGCGTCACCTAAGACACCTTCCTCTCCGTCAATCAGTCGAAGTTTTTCTTCGTACTTTTCAAACTGTTCCGGGGTCACTGGAAACGGACGGGCGAAAAACGCCAAGAAGATCCCAACCGCGTACAAACCCAAAGAGAACGTCAACTTTGGCGTCGTGCGTGGCTTCCAATTCTTAATCAAAGTGACGATGGTAGACGTTGCAGATTGTCTCCCTTGTCTTTGTTGTTGGTGCATGCGCGCCAGCGCGTTTGAGTTCATCCCCGAAGTATCAGAAGCAGAATGAGGAGGACGACGTTGATTCATAGCTATGTGTGTGTGTGTGTGTGTGTGCGTAATCTCTTCCCCGCGATGTGTACCTCAATCACGCTGGTAATATGTATACTTTTATATGAGTTACTATTAATCGCGCGTAGTAAAAATTGTGGAGCTCTAGAAGAAAAACAAGTTTCGTTCTTCACATCGTCATAATTTCAAAAATCTCGAAACACGCTGCGGCTGCAGGAGCGCGTGTTTCGAGGAGATATACGCATCGACAGCAGTAGCAAAGGGAAAAGAAGACGAAGACGAAGGAATATATATTGTTCGAAGTTCCTCAATCATGTCGGGGTCCTTAGACCAAGCGGTGGAGTTAATCGCAGCGTCGAGAATCGAGCAACAACAACAACAACTACAACAAAATGGAAATGGAAATGGAAACGCAGCGCAAGGAGAAGGCGTTGAAAAAGAAACGAGTAAAAGAGACAGAGATAATGGTCCCGCAAAAGGCATGAAAAGAGGTCCGTACAAGAAAAGGAAGAAGATGACAACGATGACAACGACGGACGACGTGAACGAGACGAAGCGTCGTCGTGACGAAAATTTAGAAAAGAAGAAAAGAGAGAGAAGAAAACACGCAAGCGCATCAATCGATGCGAAACTGGACCGAATGCGGAAAAAGAAGTTGGTAGAACCGAAGAAAGTAATGAGTACGTACAAAGCGTTCTCAGAGCACGATCCAAAAGCGAAACTTTTTAGACGCGAAAATCCGCAACTAACGAACGCGGAAAAATATTCAAAGTTACGGGAACTTTGGTACGGCGCGTCGGAAGAGCAGAGGGCGGCATCGCAGGCGCACGTGAAGCGAGACGAGTTGAGATATCAACGGGAGATGCAAATGCATGCATATAAGAAATTATTCGTGCAAATTGCTTCCGCTCTTCTCAAAGGTGAGTTCATGGGGACGGAAACGCGCAAGCCGCGCAAAGGGTATTTTTTGTTTGAAAGTGCAGAGCGTGCGATGTCAAACCAAGCATTGCATTCGAAAGACCTCTCTATAAAATGGAAAGCAATGACGCAAGAGGAAAGAGATGCGTTCAACGATGATTTTGAGATTCAACAACAGTTATATAACAGCATGCATCCGATTTTCGAGCAGAAGATGAGACTTATAAAAGAAGAGGAAGAAGAGGATGATGGAGACGAAGAAGAGAAGGATGCTCGGGGTGAGAAAGAAAATCAGGTAGCAAAGCGATTGCACATTGGAATAGAAACGAAGGAAGCGAAGGTAGGAGTGAGCGAACGGGCTAATGCAGAACTCCACGCGCGATTCGAGAGAACACGCGGATTTGAATTTTTACGCGACATCAAATATTCGCTTCCACCGTTGGGATACATGAGGAGCGACGAGAGCAACCAAAAAGTCAAAGGAAGGAAATATAAAGATGCGATGGAAAAGGAAAGTGGGATTATTAACCTTGGTCGAATGAAGATAGTGCCCAAGATGCGAAGCGAGTTTGGGTATGACATTTTGAAAAAGGAAATTGATGATTTGAGCATATCTCCTGCGATAAAAGCGCTGTCAAGTAAATGTCACCTGGACTCCTCGAGTTTGTCAAAAATTTCCGTACTAGGAAGTAAAGGCGGCGTCGTTGATTTTGATAAGCTTAAAGCATTCATCGAGAAAGGTGGGAACGACGAGAAATTGGATTTGGCGTACGCGAAATACGTCAAGTATAATCCACCAGATTGGGTTTCTTTTAAGGAGGAACTAAAATTGTAAATTTAAATTTGTACGACGAGTTATTCAGGCTGTGCGTACGTTTCATTTTTGCAACATCGCGATAACATTTTTTCTCAAAACGGCTTCGCGCTGATGACTTTCCATCCTCCTCCGCCTCTTGTATCATCTTCATTCGTCTTCGATGCATTGTCCTCGCGAGTATTATTCGATGCTAACGATACTAAATGCTTCTCCAAGTCGAATTTAAGCCTTTCAATGGACACTCTAGGGGTTGGTCGTTTCACTTTCGACGCCGTTTGCGCGTCGTCGGCGTCACCGCGCTTACCGACGAATAAAACTGGTATTTCACCCGCGTGCGCGTCAGCCCATTCTTTTTTCAACGACACGTCTCTGATTTCCAACGTGTATTCTCGCAAGTCCAAAGCGACGTGATTATTTTGACTGCTATTATTATCAACATCTCCTGTTGTTGTTTCTCTCTCGCGCTGTTGTGCTAATTCTAAAACTGCTTTCAACTTTTCTTCTAAACCTTCGCATAAGCAGCACCCCGGTTTCGTGTATAAAATTAAAACGTCGTCGGTATCCGATACTCCTTCTGCAAACAACGATGATGACGAGGACGGCACTCTTCCTCTTTGGCGGCGATAGAATGTTCTCATTCTTTCCCTTCCTTTGCTGCGGCTGTTTTTATCATTATTCATGGTATTAGGTGAATTTGTATTTTCATCCCGCCGCGACGTGTGATAAGCACAGTTTTGCGATGATGATGATGATGATGATGGTAATGATGATGGATATATTCTCGACCGATAACGATTTCGATCATAAATCGCTTTCGTTTTCGTCGTCTGCCAACTATTCGAACCCGTAGGTGTTGCTGCGCGGTGTGTCATCAGAGCGTCTCTTTTTTTGAAGCGAATTTAAGGGACAAACGAAAACGAAAAAAGAAAAAATCAAAACACAGCAAACCCTTCACAACCCCTATCCCTTCTTCACTCCAACAACAAACAATAAAAAGTGAGGTATTTGTACGAGTTTACTATTCTCGCCTTCTTTGTTCACGATGAAGCCTATCTTCCCCATCGCCGCGGCAATCGCATTCACGGCTACTTTTCTGCGCACCACGTCGAAAGGAAAAAATTCAACGGCGAGGAAAATCGTCACTCGGGCAGCATCAGTGTCAGGAGGAGGAGGAAGCGAAGCCGGCGTTACTAATTCAAAACAGATTATGAATATTCCAAAGCCTGTGTGTAAGCGAATCGATCACGCCGTATCATTCGGTATCGTTCCCGGCGAGAATAGAGGCGAGAATGTCATGGATCCAGCGGTTAAGGTCAACGACGACCTTTTCTGGTTGCGCGACGACGATAGAAAGAACGAAGAAATTCTCTCTTACTTGAAAACAGAGAACGAATACACGGAAGCGCACACGAAACACTTGAAAAAAAAAGAGACAGATCTGTACAACGAAATCGTCAAAGCGATCGAGGAGACCGATGTGGACGTTAAATTTCAATGGGGTGATAGTTTTGAGTATTACGTCCGCACGGTGAAAGGAAAATCCTACCCAATCGTCTGTCGACAAGAAAGAACGAATACCACCAAAGGTGGCGGTGAAACCATCGTGTTGGACGTGAACGAACTCGCGAAACAAATGTCCTACTGTTCAATCGGTGGATTTAACATGTCAGCGAGCCATAATTTATTAGCCTACGGCGTTGATGAAACAGGGTACGAGACTTACAGAATTAAAGTGAGAAACGTCAAAACTGGAGAGGAGATGCCGATTGACGTTTTGGAAGGCACAACCGGTTCGGTCTCTTGGAATGGCGACAGTCAATTATTTTATACAACTATGGACGATGCGCACAGACCTAACAAAGTCTGGAGACATAACATTGGTACCCCGCAGTCCGAGGACGAATGTTTGCTTTCAGAAGACGACGAGTTATACAATATTGGCTTTGGTAAAAGCGACAACGGCAACTTCCTTATTCTCGAAAGCGAATCCACGGAAACTAACGAAATTTGGCTCCTCGATTTGAAAAAGTCTCAGAGCGAGATACCGCGACTCGTGGAGAAAAGGCGTGATAATCATCGATATTACGTCGAGCCGAGCAGAAACAATAAGCAACTGTACGTGTTAACGAATCAACTCGGTAAGAAAATCAACTTTGACTTGAAAGTCACGAGCTTAGAAACACCCGGGATGGAAAACTGGACGGATTTGAAAGGAAAAGGCTTTCCGTGGAGCGAGAAGCGGACTTTAGAAAGCATTATGACGTTTAAAAATCACATAGTTATCGATGGCAGAGAAGATGGATTTACGCAAGTTTGGGTGCTACGACTCGAGGACTCGAATAGCGACGACGATAGCAGCATTTCAGACTGGTATCGATCTGAATGGCCAGCCGCGAGTGTTGTTTATCCTTCGCGCGCATCCGCATCGTTATCGTGCGTCGGCGCGAACAAAATTTATGATACGAATAAGCTGTTGCTAACGCACTCATCTTTGGTGAATCCTCGAACTGTGTATGAATTCGATATGGACTCGCAAACAAAAGTTATGAAGAAAATAACCGCCGTGAAAGGTTTCGTAGAAAAGAATTACGAGACGATGCAAATCCAAGTCACGAGCAGAGACGGCCAAACGAAAATCCCTGTGTCGATTGCGTACAAGAAAGGTAAGAGACAAAGGCAAGGACCATTATTATTAGAAGGATACGGATCGTACGGTATTTCAAATGATCCGGCGTTTGATCGCTCCGTTGTTCCGTTGTTGGATAGGGGCATCACTATCGCAGTCGCGCACATCCGCGGAGGTGGTGAACTCGGCAGATATTGGTACGAAGAGCAGGGAAAATATTTGAATAAAATGAACACCTTCAATGACTTTATCGACTGCGGCGAGTATTTATGCGCGAGTGGTTGGACTTCTCCCGAAACGCTCGCGATTTCTGGTCGATCTGCCGGTGGATTACTTGTGGGTGCGGTCACGAACATGGCGCCTGATTTATTCAAGTGCGTCGTTGCCGGCGTGCCCTTCGTCGACGTTATGGTTTCCATGTGCGACCCGTCGATTCCTCTCACCACGGGCGAATGGCTAGAATGGGGCAATCCGAACTGCTCCAAATACTACGAATACATGAAATCGTATTCTCCTATGGAAAACATTCGAAAATCTCGCAAGCCTGATGTGCTCATAACCGCTGGTTTGCACGACCCTCGCGTCGCCTATTGGGAAAGCGCGAAATACGCCGTGCGCATGCGCGAGTCGTGCGAAAACGAAGAGGCGCGGATTTTACTGAAAACGGATTTGAGCGCCGGTCACTTTAGTGCGACTGACCGCTATCGGAAGTTCAAAGAAGTCGCGTTCGAATACGCGTTTGTTTTAGATTGCATTTGTCCATAATAAAGTTACACTTGTCTATTCATTTTTAGGCAACATTCTATGATTCCAGTCTGCCATTCGCGCGCTGACCTTCCGTTACCTTTTTTTGGGAGCTCTAAATCAATCGTTAACAAACGTTCCGCGCGCAATTTTTCAAGGTTTCTGGCGTCGTTTGCGCTGCCCTTTGACGCCGCTTGAACGCTCTCGTTCTCGTTACCTTGCATTTGTCTCCCGTGTTCCGTCGTTTCTCGGAGTATGATTGAAAAGCATCGCTTTGGATTTAACCCGTGCGTCGCTCTCTCAGCTTTCATTCGCCCTTTATTTCCACTCGTCATTTTCTCTATATTTTGACCGATTGTATAATTGTCGAAGCCAGTTTGAACGTCAGCGATACCCTCGGCTAATAAAGTTTGTCGTCGTTGCGAGAAGAACCAAAACTTTGAAGACGGCGAAGTCCAGTTCAGAGTATTATTCGTCGTGTTGTAGTAAAAGCGATATCGCTCCCTTCTTCGTAACCCAAGTTTCCTGTATTTCGTGTGCGAAATAAATACTGCGCCCTCGAGAATAGCTCGACGTAGCTCGGAGCTTCGACGCTCTCGCCATAATTCGACTTCTTCCCTCGCGTCTTCTACTTCTTGCTTCAGATCTAAAATTTTATCGTTGAATCGATCGCGTTCATCCTTCAACATGCGTTGCAATTTTGCCGTGTGCAGCAAATGTGAAGTCGTCGACGCGACCGAGGGAGAATTCGAGGATGAAAACGCTTTAATCGTCGCCGAAGTCGGCGTCGAGTCCATCAAATCCGATCCAGTCGCGCGAAAAAGTCGTCTCGAAGGCGATATCGCTTTACCACTTGATGATAAAAGGGACGACGCGTTCTCATTTTCTCTCGACGACGCGCTTTTGTTGAAGTCTTCTATCGTCCTCGTCGTTGTCGCGTCGTTGTTCACTTTTTCCTCTTCATAATCACCGTCAAGTACGCCCGTCTTTTCTGCGTCGTCAAAAGCGTCTTCACTTGCGTCGCTTTCTGCGTCCGAATCGTATTTATTATCGCCCGAAGAATCGCGTTGTGTCGGTTGCTCGTTTATATTTGCATCGACGACTTCCCATTCTATTGTTATTTGTGCTTTTTTGTGTCGGTTGCTCGCTCCGTGTACGTCTAAATCTATATCTACGCGTTGCATGCCAGCTTCGCGGTCGCACTTTTTCCCATTCACAACTTTCGAGCGATTGACTTTGAACGTCGCTTCCCCGATTTTGAGGATCGATCCAACTATCGTTCGGTCGAGTATTTTGACGCTCACTTCCCCGCAACTTATCCTATTCAACGCGTTGTTGCTAATTACATTGTCCTCGGCGTCGTCGTTGCCGTCATCAAAAGCCGGCAAATCAAATTCATGTCTCGATCCCCATTCAATTCTTTTCGACCACGGCCTCGTAGCCGTTCGTGCCTTTCGGCCGCGATACGAGATCGACGCGTACGGGTACCCAAAGCTAATGTTTCTGTTTACGAGATTCGTGCACTTCATGACTCTGACGACGAGTATCCCGTTTGAATTTTCGAGCTGCGCCTTCTTTGCAATTTTCATATACGTGTGCTCCACGTCTACGTACATTCGTCTCGGCTCTACGAAATCTTTTTGTATCGCGCTTTGGATGAATGAAATGACCCAATCGTGTAAACCAGGAATATCGGAGACGGGCAGACCCATGGGCGAAACGGAAACATCTACGGTGGGTGTGTCTCTGAAGGACACATCGACGCCGGAAACGCCCGGTTCCCTCGATACCAGACGCATTCCCATGATGAGTTTACCGTGGATGGATAAGTTAGTAATGTGGACTGGGACGTTTAGACTTTTCAAGTACATTCCAGGCTTTATTTGTGCTTGTATTCTCGCGTGCGACGCGTTCGTATCCCAATCGAAATCGCACTCAAACTGCACGTAGTCCGCTTTGGGATTGTACCTCGCGACGTACAAGTTAACGGTCGGTGGCGTCGTTCCCAGCGAGAAATCTTCTAAACTCACCTCGCCGATGAACGAATGCTTCTTGTTCTTCTTCTTTTCCGCCGCGTTAATATCGGTATTATTGTTTACCGTTTTAAGAATATCAACCGCCACGCGTTTCGCGTGCTCGTCCGCAATTTGACTCAGAACGCACTTGTATTGGTGTCGCAACAAAAGATTAATCCACTCGAACGAACCTGATTCGACCGTCGTGAACTCGGCATTGATGCTGTCTTTCACTAATTTTCTCGCTTTCAATTCTCTCTTGTATCTCTGCCTCTTTTTCTTTAGCGTCAACACGAACGCAATCAAAGAACATAACAGAACAATTAGAATCGATTGGACGAGTAAAGAGACGAGTGTGTTTGTAAACGCGAACGACGAGTCCGTCACCAAAGTTTTGGTGGCGAGAAGATGTCGCGTCCATTCTTTGTCTCCTTTCTCTGATGTTTTCCTGATGTTCCACTTGCTGCTGCTCATCGCGTATTACTCTTCTTCTCCATCCATGTTTAGTAGAAGCAATACTAGTTCTGCGTGAATGAATTTTTGTTAATAAATTATGTGGAGGATGAAAAGGAGGGGGGAAATCTCACTCATCATCCACCCTTCTTCGTTCTTCATTTTTTTATATTCTTTTTCCTCTGCAAAACAAAAACAAACTCCATACTTACTACCAGTATACTTCTTTTATTGAACGAACAACACAACAACGACCATCCTCTTCCTTCTTAATCTCGATGGCTTTGTGCAGTCGAGTCGTCGTCGAGTCGTCGTCGTCTTCGATGATGATGCGGCGGGGTGCCGCTTTCAACAACAATCATAGTAATAAGAAGAAGATCTTTCTCTCTTTCTTGCTGACGAAGAGACGCATCACCCGTTTTTCTGGATTAACGAACTCGGGGTCGTCTTCGTTCGAGCAAAGAGGAGGAGGAGGAGAAGAAGAAGAAGAGAATAATAAAGATAAAAAAGATGAATTAGTGATCATCACCAACGATGCGCTGCATTACGCTTCAACGATGACGCAGAAGAGAAACGAAGTCGAGGAGTATTTACAGAAGTGCGACAGCTTGGAGTTGGAGCTACAACTCGCTCTCGCGGCAGAAGATTACGACGCCGCTTCGAAAATCAAAAAAAATCTTCAACCGGAAAACTCAGATGAAGATATTAATTTTAGCATGCTGTGCGATTTATGTCGACGCGTCAACCAACCACCGACATCCATAATAGGCAGCTCGGCTTATGAAACTGAAACAGAGGAGATTACCATGGCAGCGAGGAAGCTTGGATTAATCGGTGATCCGAGAGCTCTACCAGCTCTCGCCCGAGCGCTTCGAATGCCCACTGTGAGCGCGAAAGCGAAAAACGTGAGCGCGAAAGCGCACGCTCAAATTGAACGAAGCATGTGGACTTTGTTCGGAAAGAGCGGCGACATGGAACTCGATTTACTACTTCAAAAAGGACGAGATATTATGCATGGAAAATACATGAATCGCATATTAGAAGGGAGAGTTGAACACGAACCAACTGAGGAGGAAATAAAAGAACAAATACGCGATTTCGAGCAGGAGAGAGCGCGAAGTTTATCGGAATCGATCGATATCTTTACGAGAATTATCGAAAAATCGAATGGATTGTTCGCAGAAGCCTGGAATCAACGAGCGACGGCTTTGTATTTGCGAGGCGATTTGGCCTCGGCATACGCCGACGCTGAGGAGGCATTTCGGTTGAATCCGTACCATTTCGGCGCGCGTAGTGGCATGGGTTTATGTAAATTGGGAATGAGATGCTACGACGAAGCGTTGATGATGTTTGAGTCTACTCTCGAGATAAACCCACGCATCGATTCTATTAAAGGCCAATCCAAACGACTTCGAAAGATGATGGAAAAGCCTCGAGTCGAGCAACAAAAGCTCAAGGATGTGCTCGAAGATTACAAAAGGTCCATAGCGCCATCCTCAGATTCGTCGCAGCGCAAAGACGATGACTCTGAAACGCCAAAAATGTAAATTTACGATCAATGAGAAAAGAATGAAGTTGTACCCGGCATTTAAGAAAATTGTATATACGAGTACACATCTTGGTGCAAATCATTTATTATATTAAATCATGTCTAAGTTTTTCAGATTGCGATAGATTCTTCCTCTTCGCTCTCTCAAAGGTTTAATTTTTTCGCAATAGCTTTCGTGGTAAGCGCGTTTACTTTTAGAAGAATTAGCCGTATCTTTCATAAAGTTCCTTCTCTCTGTCATGTACATCTGCATCTCGTTTTCGATCGTTTCCAGGTTTTCTTCGGATACGTCTCCGTCGCCCGGTAACAGCGCGTCGCTCACTACTTTGTTATCACCGATACCATCGAACTCGAGCTCTTCAGAAGAACCCTTCAAAACCAGTGCTTTGTGCTCAAGTTTATCGTTCATTCCAGGTCCGAGATAGTGCCAGTTCCGTCGCGAAGCGCTTTGAATTTGGAAGTTTTTGTATTTTTCTGGGACAGCCTCGTCGGCGTTTTCGTTCGGATCCCACCACGTGCAAGATTCGAGAGTTTGCAGCGCGTGCCCACTCTCGCCATGATTTTGATCTTCCGCGACCATGGAGTGTTGACTTCGAGGAATTCTCCATAGTCTCAATTCTCCCGTTGATGTCGCTGTTACGAGTCCCCAGAAGTTCACTTCTGCGAGTCCGTTGTCGGTTTTCGTAGATATCGGCGCTTTGAGCCATGCCAAGTCTGCGCAAGCGCACTCTTCCGACGCGTTAAACTTACCGCATTTCCGCTCGTGCTTGAGCTCGAGCGCATCGCTCGAATACACTCGAACGTATGCATCATTACTCGCGACTGCTACAAACCCACCATATTCGTTATGTTGGACGCAATTGTGCGCTGAAGTCGTACGCGTCCACTTTTCGCCCGCGAGTCTTAAAATATCACCAGATTTTTCGTCTTGTTGAACGAGCGCTTTTCCCGCTCCACTCGGTGACGCTCTGATTGAGAAACATCTCAAAATACCATCTGAAGCACCAGTTAGCAATATGTTTCTTGTTCCAGGGTTCGGGTGCCAAGAGAGTGATGTGATTCTACTGGAGTGATCGTCGTACCATTTACACAAGCGCCCGCTCACAGACGACCAAACGAGAATGCGATACGCACCTCGACCGCCATTCCCATAACTATCGCACGTGGCGGTTAAAATGAGACGTCCGCAATTTGTATACGTTACATGCGTCATTTGTTTTGCCATCCATCGCAAGGTGTGCAGACAGCTCCCAGGATCTTTGACGTCTCCGTCGATATCAAACACACGTCCGTCACCGTCGTTTGAAACCGTCGTCAGAGATGCACCAGTTTGCGGGTGCCAAGCAATTTCATTGACTGCATCGCGGTGATGATACTTCGTCACGCATTCTAAAGATCCAGTTTGAACATCCCATGTGGCTACTTTACCACTCGAATCTGCGGTAGCGAGTCGATGTGAAAACAAAATTGGTGAAAACGCGCACGCGGTGACGGTTACTTTTTCATCGTGAAAGCCGCTTAAATGGAGCACTTGTTCGTTGCCGCTTTTCATCTCGGGAACCATATTTTTCCAAATCATGACAGTATTATTGCGTCCAATAATCGCGAGCGTGGGCAAGTCCAGTGAATCTTCGTATGCATAAGTATCGTCCTCGCAAGTATCGTGAGTATCTACATCCTCGTCTGCCTCTATATCGTCTCCTGATACTTTCGGATCGCTCCATCGTATATCAACAACATCTTCTGAACACTTTAGTCTCGCAATTTTTTCGCCATCTGCAGACCAAACGTTGATAAACTTATCTCCACCGCACGTTGCGATCAAGTACGTAAACTCCGACGAAGAGACCACCTTTGTGGTCGACGAGACGGGGAAACCTCTTCTTCGTAACGATATAGATTTTACCGCGACGCGTTTGACGCCTCCTTCGTGGGCGTTTTCAACAACCCACATCGACGACGAACTCCTCATTCTCTCTTCGCATCTGGCGATACCTTCGTCTATTTTCAATTTCACGTCCAGGGTCGCATCTCTCGTTGGCGACTCTCTGTAGCTCTTGAGCGCCGCACTCCACCGTTCTAATCGCTCTAAAATATCTCCGCATGTCAAATACGGGTCAATCCAGAGTCTGCGAAATGAGCACGATTTTTCGGCATCGGACAATCCGTCTTCGTAATCGCCGAGCGCGCGATGACACAGAGCACGTTTATGGTACAGCTCCGCGTATCGATGCAGACCTTCGAGTTTAGAAAATGCGAGCGCTTGCGTGTAACATTCGCGCGCTCTCGAGAAATCCTCGTCTGTCATGGCGTCGTCGCCAATTTTTTCGAGATTCAAACCGTTCACGAGAGGCTGTGAATCCGCCGCATCTTCGCGAATCTCTAACACAATCTCCTTCGTTTTCTTCGTCTCTTCTTCTTCTTCTTCTTCTTCTTCTTTTTCTCCTTCTTCTTCTAGATCTTGATCTTTTCTGTTGGTATTCTTCAGAATCGTTTTCGCTCGCCACGAATACGGCGCATCTGATTTCACGCGTCGGTAGGTGTCTTCAATGTTCTCGCTCTTTATTTTCGTCTCCTCCTTCTCACTTCTTTCAAACCCTCTTCTTTGTTTCTGATCGTGTTCACCATTGTCGGGATCGTCACCGCGCGGTGTTTGTCGTTCAGTCTCCTTCTTCGTTTTATGCGTAGTACGAGTCTTACTCATTTTCTGTAAAATCAATTCGTAACTTTTCTGAATGCGTTGAAACCGTTCGGCTGATCCTCCTTTATCGGGATGTGCCGTGCGAACGAGCGAGCGATAGGCTTTCTTGACGTCATCTTCGCTCGCGTTCGGCGCGATTCCGAGTACTTTGTAGTGATTGAGCTTTCGAACCATCTTATTATCGGAGGTTTAGAGTGACTCTCGTATACATATGAATGAGATGAAGATTTTGTGGAGGAGGCGGGAGAAAAATTGATTGAAAAACAAACGAGCGTTACGAACGAAACTAAGAAAAAGGCAAAAATATCTCACTTGTTGTGTGTTGGGGAAACGAACAGTCACAACAAAATCTGTTTGGCAAGAGAAGGAGAAAGAGAAAGAGAAAGAGTCGCGCGCGCGAGTGAGTTTGTGTGTGTATCCGTGCGCGCGCAAGAGATTAGTAGTAGCAGTAGTACTAGTAGTAAATAGAAGACAAAACACACCTAGAGTCTTTTGCTTTTTATATACCAACAACATCGCATCAGAAATCAAGAGCAAAATGAAGAGCGGAGGTAAAAAAGAAGAGGTAAAAATAGAGAGAGAAGAGCACGTGCGCGATGTTTTCGAAAACTTCAGAACCTCGAAGATAACCAGGGATGACGTCGCTCGTCTCCGATTGAATAACAGCAGCAGCAGTAGCATAAACAGCGACAAAAGTAACAATAGTTTAAAGAGCGTTGATGATGGAACAACAAGAACCATCATCGACGTGTTACGGGAGATATTTCTTCAACGACGAGAGGAAGAGGATGAGGAAGACTGTGCGAAGTTTTATCACTTTTGTTTTCTGGCGTGTTTGAAAGGGAAAACAGAGGGAACAAACGCGACGATTTCAGTGCACGAGGCGTGTGAACTGTGGTCGTTTCTCCTGTCGTCGACGAAGAAACAACAGCTGAGAAAGTCTTCGTCGTCGTTATCTATAGAAGAAGGAGGCGCTCCACCGAGGACGACGACCGCGACGACCACGAACACGCCATCGTCCGTTTTAGCCAAAGGGATGCTTTTACCGCGGTGGATGAACCGTACATTCTGTAAATTTTGCACAGAGCGTGCGTCATCGTCGTCGTCTCCTACTTCTTCTGTTTCTCCTATCGTCGATGAGAATACATTTTTAAGAACGCTAGACTTTGCTCGGTCGTACAGAAAAAACAACGGATGCATGCAGGACTGGTACGGGAAGCAACAATGGCCGACGCTCATAGATGACTTCGTCTCTTCGTTAGGTCGAGAAAAAAATACCACAAACGAGAACGATAAAAGTGTCGGTAACGACGACGCAGATCAGAACAGAATGGACGAAGAGTTGGCTTCTTCTTCCTTAGCGGCAGATGTAGCCTTTCGAAGAGGGAAAGGAGGAAGAGTTGGAATGAAAACTGTGCACCCGAGAGGACAAAAGCGCAAAGAGCAAGAGGCGAACGTGGAAGTGCTCTCATCCCAACTCTCCTCTGCGTTAGAAACGAAGAAACGAAAAACTGGCGGCATTCGCTTAGACTACTTCGACTGATTTCTATCCACATAATTCTCCTTTACTAGATATAATCGTACACGAACACTTTTTAATTACAACAGCACGCAGCTTTTTCCGGGTCCAAATTCAGTCGTTTTTCAGTCGTCATCGTTTCGAAACTTCGGTTGAAAAATCAGCCCGTCTGTTCGCTTCTATTTGCGTAACTTTCTCGTAGAATCCGCTGTGTTTATCGAGAGAGAGAGAGAGAGAGAGAGAGAGGAGAAAAGAAAGAAAGAAAGAAAGAAAGAGAGAGAGGAAAGTCAGTATTATTAGTAGATTAGGGGATTTTTGAATTTTCATTCGAACGCACGTGTGTATCATGAACGCTTCCACGGCGGCGCCACACACGAACGAGGCCGTGGCTACTTTGTAATAATACGAGAGAGGGAAATTGTGCACGGCAACTTTCCCGAATTTCGGAGCAGCCATCTCTGTCTTATTTGTGGTGGTTGGTGCCGAAGGAGAAAGAAAGAGGAAGAGTGAGGCAAAAATCTATTCTCTCTCGTATGAGTTGCTCTCTGTCTGTTCACCTCAAAACAAAACAAACACCTCGTACGTATAAAAATAGAGAATACTACGTCTAATACGAATAACATCCATGATGGGGGAAGATGTGATAAAAAAGAACAAGGAGAAAGTCGAGCGATTGTATAAGCAGCGAGAAGAGCTCGAAGCGGAGATGGCGTCGATTTCTCAGAGACTAAACGGACCAAACATGCCAGGTTTAAAAGGTTCTTTAGTGGACAACGAAGGCTTTCCAATTGGTGGAGGAGACGTGGATTTGTACTCCGTACGAGCGGACAGACAGAGATATAACTCGTTGAAGAACGACCACTTGCAGTTGACGAATGCGATCGAGAAAGAAGTGCAACAGTTACTCTCTTCTTCTGCTTCTCCTTCCGCTGTAGGAGGAGGAGGAGGAGGAACAGATACAATAGTTAAAACGCAAACAGAGAATAACGAGAAGGTGAAGATACCAACGGAGTCAACAACACCTAAAACTACATCAACAAATCGAAAAGCGTTCGCGGTGGTGGATATATTAGCGCCAGGGTCGCCCGCAGATCTAGACGGATTAATGGTACACGATCGAATTTTAGATTTTGGTGGAGCATTTTCGATCGCCGATGCGGCTTTGCTCATTCAAGACAACTTAGGAAAAAGTCACCGCGTTCTTGTCAACCGTGCGGGAGTGGATGAAATTTTGAACATCGCGCCGCGGACTTGGAACGGGAACGGATTGTTAGGAGCTCATTTTCGGGCGTTAAACTTTTAGCGTGAACAGTGCAAATTTATACGCTTCACTAAGTAATACTACACGTTCTAATAACCGCGTTTTCTTTGCAGCTTTCTATATGCTTTCCTCTCCTCCTCGGTCATGTCTTTTGTCGATTTCTTCCTCTTCGCCGCGTGCTTCTCCGCTTTCGCAACTTTTGCGTCGCCGTTACTGCCACGAGCATCTCTTTCCCTGCCGCCGTCGTCATTGCATTTATCATCATCCACCTTTTCGCCGTCGTCGTCGTCGTCGTCGTCCCATGCGCTTTTCTTTTCCTCGTTGCCGAGCTTCTTAAATACCTCTGATCCAAAGATTTTGTTTTTGTGTCTGTGCACTTTCACTTCCTCGACTTTTACCACGCCAGCTTGCTTTAATCGATCTTTTTCCAGCTTTTCGTCAAACTCTTTATCGCTCAACGGTTTTTGCTTTTCCAGCTCCTTTCCTAAAACTATTATTTTCTTTTTATTGCTATTCAGGTCACCGTCTTCACCTGTCCTTGCGTTCTTGTCGTTGTCGTCTTCCTCGCCATCTTCGTCGCTATCGTGCTTGTTACCACCGCCGTCGATATCTTCACCATTCACTACTGTTTCGAGAAAGCTTTTCTCGTTTTTATTCTCTTCTTTTTTCTTTTTGCCTCGTTTGCCCCTTCTTTTCTTACTCGACGGACGCGCTTCTTCTTTTGCTGCCTCGTCGTCGTCGTCGTCGTCGTCGTCGTCGTCGTCGCCAGTCGTTCGCTTTAATCCAAACGTCGGCTTTGTCTTGTTTTTAGTGTTCTTTTCATCATTATCATCATCGTCGTCATCATCATCATCACCTTGCAACGCTGGATGGCTCTTGTCCAAAGGATGCCCGTCTAAAGTTCGCAGTCGAGGACACATTGCCTTGATATTATCTACGTACGCTTTGCCATCGAGAATGGCAATCGGATTGCCTCGCAAACTCAAATGCGTCAATTTTGGAAGTTTCGCCAACACTTGCACTTCGGCAAAGGTTTTTATTTGATTGTGAGAGCAATCGAGCACGCGTAAATTGATATTTTTACCCAATCCCGACGGCAGACCCGTGAGCTTGTTCTTCGCTAATCGAAGTTCTCGTAAATCTGTGTTTTGAGAGAAGCTGTCATTACCTATGTTTTGCATACCGCTGTTCGACGCCGAAAATTTTCCAAGCTTGCGAAGCGGAAGAAGCTCGTGTTTGAGACTCTCAATGGAGTTGTTCGATACGATCAACGAGTTCAACTCTCTACAATTTTTCACCGCGTTCAGGCACTCCTCCGTGAGCGCGTTGTCCGAGGCAATCAGCGCTAACAAACTTCTCGTCAAAGGCGCGTCCAACACGCCTTCAAAACTGCTCAATCGGTTTCCAGAGACATTCAACACGCGAATAGTTTCGCAGCATCTGCTCAAAGGTTCCAAACCGTTCGATTCTAACCGATTATTCGAAAGGTTTAACCACTTCAATTGTTTCAAATGTTTCAGATTTTCAATGTTATTAATCGCGTTATCGCTCAAGTCTAAGCGCAACAGATTTGGAAACTGGACGGCGGCGTTCGTCGATAAAGCGATGGCCGTCAACGATTTACCTTTCAAGTCGCAAACGGCAACCGCTTCGGACGAAGAGACGTTATGCACGCTTCGCAGAATAGTCTGTTCGTTCAAAGCGAGGCCCATTATATGCCTGATGTGAGTGTATCCCTATCGCGATAAAATGAACGCCGCCCGTCAGTGAGCGAAGTTTTTGTTGTGTTTGTTTTACAAAAATCAAATTTATAACAAGAATAAGTTTCTCTCCTCTCTCTCTCTCTCTCTCTTTTATATTATAATGTACAGCGCTCTCTCTTTCTTTTCTCTTCTCATGAGCTATTACCTCTCTGCAACAGCGCCTCTTCTTCGTCCACTTCGTTCTCTTTCTCTTCTGCTTCTTCCTCTTCCTCTTCCTCTTCCTCTTCTTCCTCGTCGTCATCGTCGTCATCGTCGTCGTCTTCTTCGTCGCTGACGTCGTCTAAATCCGTTCTTCCTTCTCTTCTTTGATTGTTTCTTCGTTTCGGCGGTAACTTCCTCAAAGCGAAGAGAACCATGGCCGACGGCGCGATTTCCGAGACGATGTAATATATGGCGTTCAACTTCACACCGGTAACTACGTCCAGAGGGAACTTTTGTGGTGCTATTGCGGCGACTAAAATACACATCGCTCGGAACGTAAAACACGCGGTACACGAAGCCGTGACGATTCCGACTTCAAAAAGCTTTCGAGATTTTCCCACCGCGTCGTTTGGAAACTTTCTCAGCATGAAGAACAAAAGTCCTCCGTAGGTGGCAAACCCAATCGATGCCGCTAAGAAGGCGGACAATCGAATCACCGCCGCAGCCAAGATCCACCCGTTTTGTACGCTCCTTGTCTTTGCGCTGCTCGAACCGCTACTCTTTGCTTCTCCTATCCAACACACCGCTTGGGCGACGTACACGAAAGCGTTCAAGACGAAAAATTTGAACCTTAGGTTTCTCGTTTGAGGAGATATCGACCTCGCTTGCTCGTAGATCTCCGCCCAAAACAATATGAGGAGCGAATCTGTGGAATGTGATGATAATGATTATCAGAACGCGCCGTGTTTGCGACGAGTAAGAAGAGTAGTTTTAAAGTAGTTAGTTTTTACTCGCGAGAGAAAGAAAGATTTTTCAAAGAAGAAGAAGAAGAAGAAGAAGAAGAAGAAGAAGAAGAAGAAGAAGAGAACGCACATGTGGTGAAGAATATCAACCCGGGTAAATCGAGTAAGATGGAAGCGAACACTCTCGGTTCAATCTCGTCCAGCCTCTCGCGAATAGCAAACACCACGGCTCGAACGGACATGACGAAAAAGTTTAAAACGACGAACGATTTTTGCGTCGTCCAAACAATCGAGTTCCTTTTTTGGATTCGAATCAGTTGCACGAAAGCAACCGAAGCGAGAAGAGCGTATAGGACGGCGAGATAGTCGTACTCGACCGTCACCATCGAAGAATTTGAATACGATGGCGATGCCGTCGCGTCTTGCGTGTTGTTTGACGACGACATCTCTCTCTCTCTTCCGCTCAATAGATGATTTTTGTGGAGAACGAGGAGACCACCACCTTTTTTGTTCTGTTTTTTTGTGAAAAGACAAAAGGTTTTGGGGTGCCTTTCCGGAAAGCAGTTCTAAAAAGTAAAAGTTGTTGTTGTTGTTGTTGGTTGTTGTTGTTATTGTTATTGTTACAAAAGAATACAATCTCTACGTAGTAGTTACTATGAACCCTCTGGCGGTTACTCTTCTTCATCCTCTTCTGCCCTGCGAAACCTCCAAAAGTTTCTCTTACACTCGACTAAGTATTTCATTTGGCCGCGATAATATCCCGGCCAACCGGTTGCGGAAACAAAAGAAGCCGGCCCTTGGATCTCTCTCTTTGGAAGATTATCCGCGCACGATGTGTACGCATCGAGGATATTTCTAAAGTTTCGCAGAGATTTAGGCATCAGGTTCAACGAAAATTCACTGACTAAGCCCTCTGCGCCGTTGTATACTTGCACGTGAGGAACCGAGACGATGTTCATGTCCTCCGCGAAGCTGTCGTCAAACTCCGACAAATTGACTTTCAGGAACAAAACGTTCGAAAATTCACGCTCAGCTATTTTAGCGAACTTTGGATGGACGCTTCTGCACGCCGGGCAATCTTCCCGGAAGTACTTAACAACAACGAGCGGCGATTTACGTTCGAGTATTTGTTCGATGTCGTTGCTCTTCTCCTCGTCCTCGACGCCTTCGTCGATGGAATTTGAGTGGTTATCGATGTCGCGATGAATCATCGTCGCGGACGCGTATAAATAGCTGAGAAACTCGTCGATGTTCTTGACGAGTATCAAGTTTCTTGGATGAGAAGAAGTCGATTGGTATTTCTCCCACCACTTTTGTTTATTCGTATTCGTTACTATTGATTTTTTTAGTCGTGTTGTTGTTTTTTTTATCATCTTCTTATCCTGTTTTTGTTCCTGTTGTGTGAACGCGCTCGCCGTCGTCTGAATCGTCTGAATCGAGTGCGTCGCCACGGGGTATTTCTTTTTACCGCTCGTCGCTTTCATGCTCAGTGGCTCTTGTCGTTGATGATGATTATGTGTCGTCGTGAAATCATTCGAGGACGACGCGGAAGTCGCGCGCGTCGTATTATCATCTCTCGCTGCTTTCAAACGACGACGTTTCGACTCCTTCGACAAAAAGAATGAGTGGTGTTCTCTTCTTATTCTTCCTCCTTTTCCTTTTCCTTTTGCGACGATGTTGTGTTTCGCGGAGAGTGTGTGCACGAAGGCACGATGAGACGAAGCGATGAGAGACATTTTCGGTGTTCGTGTGTTGTTGCAGTAATATGCGCGCGCGCCTTTTCGTTCTCTCCTTTTCTTTGGTGGTGTTTGGTGTTTAAAATCTCTGACGCAGAGAAAAAGAAAAAGAATGATGATGAATACACGTGGACTGACTGACGGGTGGGGAAGACCAAATTTTTTTCTGTTTTTCACTTTTTTGCTTTTTTTGTCGAAAAGTGCAAAAAGAAGAGAATCTCTTTTTGAACAAAACGAAAATATCTTTTTCAATTTCCACGTCAGAGAGAAGAAGAAAAAGTGGGGAAAATCGATCGAATCGCAAAGAAAAAGAAGCACTGCACTGCAGCGCTTTACAATAATAAGAGAGTGTGTGTGTGTGTGTATTCATCTCATCTGATACTAATAAACGAGAAACGACGACGAGAAAATTGAGTTATATATAACACGATCGACAATAATAATAATATATAATAATAGAAGAAGAAGAAGGTAAAGAAGAAGATGAAGAACGGCACCATCACGGCGGATGAAATTCTGGAGCAAAAACCGAAGCGTTTGTCTCACGACGACGAAACGAAGTTTTTGCACTCTATGCGCCCAAACTCGCCTCAAGTTGGCGATCAACCGACGGTTGTCTTGAAAGTCGGAACGTCCTCTTTGCTTCGCGGTGATTGCTTGCATTTATCCATGCTCGGTTTTCTCGCGGAAACGTGCGCGGATCTCAGTAAACGCGGGATGAGAGTCGTGGTCGTGACATCAGGATCTGTCGGTGTCGGCTGCAAGATTCTAAATTCGCCGAAACCGAAAGATTTGGCTGGAAAGCAAGCGTTCGCTGCGGTTGGACAAGTGCATCTCATGCGCATGTATGAAGACTTCTTTACGACGTTGGACTTGAAGATTGCGCAAGTGTTGGTAAGTTTAGACAACATGCTCGATCGAAAGCAATACGAGAACGCCAAGAGCACGTTCGGCGCTCTTTTAGAGAGACACATAATCCCAATTGTGAACGAAAACGATACCGTAGCCGTTCAAGACGTCAAATTTGGAGACAATGATACGTTGAGCGCGCACGTCGCGGCTTTAGTCAACGCTGACTACCTTTTTCTACTCACGGACGTGGACGGCTTATACACCGCCAATCCGTACAAAAATCCGGACGCGAAATTAATCAGCGTGGTAGAAAACGTTGAAGACCTCGAGGTGACCACGGATGGTGCTGGTTCGGCTCTGGGAACCGGTGGAATGGCTACCAAGCTTCTCGCGGCTAGATACGCAACCTCTGCTGGCGTGAACACCGTCATCATGAACTCGAACAACATGAATAAAGTTCAATCGGTTGTCCAAGGCGCAAGTATCGGGACGCTCTTTTTGGCGATGCCGAAACCGTTGAAAGGCCGGAAGCGTTGGATTCTGTTGCAACCGGTGATGGGCCACGTGTTTGTGACGAAAATTGCCATGCAAGCGATTGAAAAAGATAGCTCGTTGTTCGCTGCCGGTATCATATCTTGCGGAGGCGACTTTGACGTCGACGATTGCGTCACGATTAACTACAGAGATAAAGAAACAGGTGAAGAGAAAGAAGTTGGTAAAGCCATTGTGAATTACTCGTGCGCGGATATGGATTTATATAAAGGAAAACAAACGGAAGAGTTCTTTGAATTGGTTGGGTATTCAGGAGCGGAAGCTATTTGCCACAAAAATAACATCTGTTGTTGGATCCCGGGTGGAGAAGAACCGTCCTCGACGTCGTATTTGAATCTCTCCGGGCTCTGCGTAACCGAAGAAGGCATAGAAGAAGAAGAAGAAAAATAAAAATAAAACGAATTAATAAACGAGTAATAAGATCAACAAGAGAAAAAGAACTGGAGAAATAAGACGAAGAAGCAACACGCGAGCGAGGGCATTTAATAATACACGTATATCTATCGTGGTCGCCTGTTCCCGCGTCGTTGCTGGAGAAAAGATAGTTAAACAAAGTAATACTATCCTGAAACCATATAAATTGTCCAATTAGCAGAACATTAGCATTATATAATATAATAACAATACTGTAATAGAGTCCATATTTTGTACAAACACTTTTCTAAAGGATGGATAGTTTAAAAGTTTATTTTCACTTCGTCCCCGCGAAGTAGTGTGATCGTATTTTTGAAAACGAACGAGTGGCTGTGTGTTGCACACAGCCTATTTGAAAATTGAAAAAAAGCGAAAAAAAGCAGACGCGTCGAAATATCAAGCTTTTCAGAGTTGGATATTTGAATAGAGATTTTCCGCGGACGCCACAACGAAGTTCGCGGTCTCGCGACATTCACCTATCCTTACTGTATACTTTAATGTGTGCGTGAGATAGTTTTGTATTCAGAAACGATGGAAAATTTTGCGGTAAACGCTATTTATGAGAGGAACGAGAGCGGAGAAAGAAGCGCGGAAGACGAGAAATGGTGGTTCAACAGTAATAGGACGAACGAGGACTTCTTCCCGCTAAAACGAAAGGAGCAGGAAGTGGTCACGCGAACGCACATCTCCCGCGTCGAGTCGCAGATTCGAATGGAGAAAATCTCTCGAAGTTCATCCATGTGCGATTACGATGAAGAGTGTGAACGCATGGACTGCAACGACGAAGAAGATGATGATGATGAAGACGACGACGACTCGCTCCTCGCTGTCGAAGATTTAAAAAGCTCGCTCGCGACCCTTCAGGAACAAAAAAACACAAAAGCAACAACGACAAAAAGAAAAAACGACAACAACAACGACAACGACGCTAAAGCAGGAGAAAGTTTCAGAGGCTGCACGATCTCGCAATTGCTCTCTTTCCACGACACGGACGAGAGGAAGATTCCGTTGCACGATATAGAACTTCACGAAGACATGTTGCGAGATCAACTGAGGAAGGAGCAAACGAAGGAGCACTTTGTGTTGAACGCCGCGACGGCGAAACACGTCCTTCGAGGTCAACGAGAACCTATCATCTCTTATATCTTGCAGTGCTGCGCTATGGCAAACTACAACGCAGTTACAGCAGATGTGTGCATGGTGTACGTCGATCGAGTGTTGTCAAACATGGACATCCCTAAGTCTACGCTTTCGCTCATAGCGATGTGCTGTTTGCACATAGCTGTCAAATACGAAGAAATTGAGGATGTCGTTTTGAGTACGACAGCTTTGCGAAATATGTTCGCGCCACAATATTGTCAAGATACCGTCTTGAGGATGGAAAGTGCGTTATTGAGCGAATTAGGTTGGAAGTTGGGTTGCGTGACGACTTCGCACTTCATCGAGAGTATTTTAAAAATTTGCGACGGAGCTACGCACGAGTTTGAAAGAATAGAAAAAGAAACGGACGAAGAAGAAGAATGGACCATTGATTACGTCGATAAACTGAGCTCTATGTCTCTTGAAATGTACAAAGGTGTCCTGGCTGACCCTGCTATTCGTGGTGCTGTTTTACCGAGCGTGCTCGCTACTGCTTGTATCGGTGCGGCTCGTGCAAAACTTGGATTGTTCCCGGCGGTTACTCGAGAAATGGAAGTGGCATCAAACGTGAGCGAGAGTAATTTATCAGAGATACACGGATGGTTAATCGAACATTGCTTAAACATTTATGTTGCAAGGAATGACCCAGATTGTGTTTCGAGTGGCGATGATTATGACAAAAATAACACGATTGGGTCAGTTGCAGTGCCGATGAGACAAGGAAGTAACGACAACGAAAAGGTGAAAGAACTGACGGATGAGTTTGGGAGATTTGTGGACGTGTACTCACCAACAGGAGTTCTGGAAGCCAGCTCGTTGTCGTCGTTCAGGGATGATGACTTTGTTGCGGCGTAAAAAGTGGAGGTCGAGGAGGTAAAGTAGTAGAATTCACTTAGAAAGAGAGAGAGAGAGAGAGAGAAGGGAGTGGCGACTGGAAAGGCGCAGCTAACGTTCTCGACGAGGGAAGAAAAAAGAAAGAGACACAACAGAAATGTAGTATAACGAATAATCTGTATTAGTTTAGTTGAAAAACAAACAAAAACCAATTGTAATAACACCTATATATATGATCAAAACAATGCAGTGTGCTCCACCATCATTAACCTTAATCGCCGAAGATTCTACCCCAGACTGCGCACAATAACGGAATCAAACCCACACCTGCGATTTGTAACTTGTCGTTCGACGTCGCACGCACGGTAACCGCACCAGCGCCTCGCGAGTTGAGATTAAATCTGCCAGTCAATTGCGTATCTTTCCCTAATGTGATTGAACTCATAGCGTTGCAACCCAAGGCGATGTCACCTCTCCAATTCATGAATGAGGCTCCAATGGTGGACGAGTTCGCGTCGCCTTCGTCTTGAGAGTGACGAATGATGGCTTCGCAGTTACCACCGTAAGCGACATCTTTTCCTTGTGGACCCTTGGAACTTACAGCTCCGGTACTGACGACGACCTTCATTCCATCTCGGGCCTTCCATCGGTTTTCAATCTTCGTGCCAAATGCTAACAGGCCTCCAACGAATGACATGGACAATCCACCGATGATTTTGTCCACCCTGTGCCACTTCCAACGAGTTTCCGCCCGAGATGTGTACACTCTTTGCTGACCTACGTTCTGCACGTCGACACCAGCGGTGGTGATTGCTTTCTTACCGTGTGGAACCGACAATTCGCCTTCGAAAGCAAACGACGAGTCGTTTTTGTCTTTATTGATTTGCGCCGACGCTTTGCCACCGATGAAATCTTTAATGATCACTTGTCGATCGACTGAAAACCCAGTCACGCCCGTCTCGTGCTCGTACGAGTGCGCGTCAACCATAGGTCGAACTAGCGTTTGTGGGTTCGTATCAAGATAACGATATCGGTGCGAACCAGTATCCGAATCAAACGAAGGAGGGAACTGCGGGTCCGGGGCCGGGACGCACAACTGCTTCGGCATGTAGAAATCTTTCCCCGCATTCGGCTCATCGTACGGAGACGGCTCTCCAGAAATGATGGATTCTTCCAAGTCTTCGAAATCATCGTCGCCCATTTCCAACCGTATTGGTTTACGAGTCGTAATTAAGGAACTCAAGAGAAACGGTAATGGTGCAACTTTACCTTGTTGCTGTTGTTGTTGCTGACGTTTCTTCAGCATTTGCGTTCCGTCGTCGAGTTTTAATAGCGTATTTGCTTGCGCGAGAATTTTGCTCGCAAAGCAGAGCAGCAAAAGCTGTGGCTTCCAAGCTTGACCGTTCGGTAACACTTTATCTCCAGTTCGGTTCGTTCTGCAACCTGAATGGTTTTCTGCCAACGCAACCGGGTTCATCAAACGCGCGTCCCCGGAAGCGTGACGAACAGTCTGTTGAACGACGTGCGATCTTTGCGCCACATACAGCTCGTACGACATCGGCTGGCCGTTTGGTCCATCTGGCGGAGCCCCAGCGGCGTGCGTCAAGACCACGATGGCGTTGAACCAAACCCCAGGACCGAACGTGTTGGTGACTTGTTTCAAAATCATGATATCCGCGGTTTCCGATCGCAACGGAATGTCTAATCGATCGAAATATAACGTAATGTCCGGTTTATGCTTGTTGCAATACTTCTTCGCTTGACCCATAATCCTTGAGTTATACTGAATATCCGCCGAAGAGGTTCGCAAACCAGGTGTATCAATCAATCTCAACTTCATCCCGCACACCGTCGTTTCAATCACTCTCACTTTCGTAGTCTCTTCATCCAAAGCCTCCAAAGTCTTCTCGTCTTGCGCGTCCGGACCTAACAACGATTTGATCACGGAAGATTTACCGACACATTGCTTACCAATCATTAAAATCGTGCAGTCAAAATCCAATTCCTCGTTCGGGTTTATCTTTTCAAAGTGCTCGGCGAGCGCCACAGCGCGCTCGAACGTATTCGTTTGAGACTTTTGCGCTCCCGATGGCGATGTACCTTTACCAGATTTTAACGTTTCCGCGAGCTCTAAACGATAAATCACTTGCGAGACAATCGTATTTCTCGGCGATTGGTCTAATCTCGATGTCAAGCGTAACAGTTTAATTCGAAGCTGTTGAAGCTCGTACGCTCTCGTGGCTTGTTCATCCTTCGGGTCTGGCTTTTCGTCTGGAACAATCGGTTCCTTTTGAGGCGCCACGCGCGCTACCGTGCGCGCTAACAAGCCACCGCCAAGGCCTTGCGCTTGTGGTGGCGTGATTGGTTCCCCCTCACCAGCCGCACCCGCTGTGGGCGCAGCGGCGGTGGTAGTATTCCGCTGCGGCAAACCGCTCGTATTTCCAAAGCCCTGTTGTTGTTGTTGTTGTTGCGAGGGAGGTTGTTGCCCTCCCCCTTGGCCTGGAAATTGCGGCGGTGGTCTCGGCGGCGGCGGTGCAGCATCTGCACCAGCACCACCACCGGGGACAAATGCCGCGGCGGCTGAATTCAAAGACGCCGCTTTCGTGGCTGCCGCTTGCGTCGCCGCCTCTTCTGCGGCGGCGTCGAAATCGCCGTCCAACTCCTCGCCGTCGTCTTCAAAATCGTCGTCCTCGTCCTCATCTTCGGAGAGCAAGTCGTCTCCTAAGATATCTTCTTGATCATCGATGCTGGTATCTTCTTCCCCGTACATTTCGTAATCGTCGGAAGTGTCGACGGCGTCCGCGTCGTACTCGTACTCTTCTTCGTCCGTTGATGCGTCCATTATTATATCGTTCGTATTTAGATAATTTTCTTTCTTATCGCGGCGAAGAAAAAAGCAGATCCGTTACTTTAAAGTACTTTATAATTTGTGCAGTGTTGTGATTCGTTCGGGTTTTTATAAAATTGATGATGATGGAATTTTGCGATTTTTGCTTCTTCTTCTTTCATATTTTTCATTCTCTCTCTACTTTCTCGCTATTCTTCTTTACTTCTTCTTTACTTCTTCTTTACTTCTTCAATCGATCGATCCATGGTTAAGATATGACACACCCGCACCCCGCGTTATTCTTCTTATTATCGGCTTCCTCTCTCAACTTCTCGACGATCGGGTCGAGGTAAGAGATGACGTTGAAGAACGTCGGCCTTTTCTTATCGATCGGGTTCCACATGTTTCTCACCAACGTCATAAATTCTTTCGGCATTAACCCGTTATGCAACGGTGGACGAGTGTCTTGGGTAGCGACTGCTCGCGCCGCGTGGATGGGATTGACGTTCGAGAACGGTTGTTGACCGGAGAAGAGTTGGTAGAAAATCATGGAGGCGGCGTAGACATCCACGGCGGTGCCGTAGAATTCGTGTCGGAAAACCTCCGGCGCCATGTATCGATAACTGCCCGTTTCGCCGGTCAAAACGAACGGTTCTTGCGAAACCGTCGAGTTTGGAATCTTGTTTCGCACGGATAAAGTTTTCGACAAACCGAAATCGCCTATTTTCAAACGTCCGGTTCTCGTCAACATCAAATTTCCCGGTTTCAAGTCTCGATGAATCACCGGTAACGGCACGCGACCGTGTAAGTACGCCATCCCTCTCGCACAATCTAACGCCATGTTTGCCGCTTCGCACAAAGAAAGTAACTTCCCGGAACGAAATAAGTGGTCTAAACTCCCTCCTTGCATGAACTCGGAAACGATGGACACTTGACTCGTTTCGCTCGAAATCATGACGCCTAAAAATTGGACGATGTTTGGATGGTGCAACTGACGCATGACCTTCAACTCCAACGAGAACTCAACTCTCGCGATCTCGTCCTCTGCCATATGCTTGTGAATTTGTTTAATCGCAACCGGCGTTCCTCTCCATTTACACTTCATGACGATCCCAAACGCCCCGGACCCGATATTTTCCTTATCCACGATTTCCTCCTCCGGTATCTCCCACGCCATGGCGTCTTGCGGCAAGAAAATGTTCGACGAATTCGCCAACTGTGGCGCAGCGACCGAAGACAAGTGACTGTCCGATAGCTTCACTAAAGTACCCGTCAATCTATCTTTAATCTTCCCCCCGTTTTGTTCTATGTACTTTACAATTTCTCCGTGGTTCCCAAACACCGCGCACTCCAACGGCGTCGCTCCCCATCGATCGACGGCGTTAATCGCCACCCCATTCTTTACTAAATAATCCACGATCGCGAACGATCCGTCCGCGCACGCGATGTGTAAAGGTGCTCTCAAATCATAATCTTGGTACGGTTCCGACGTGATGCTTTTCCCCGCTTTTTCTAAGCACCGTTTAATTCTTTTCAAATTCCCAATCGACGCCGAGAATAAAAGTTCCGAAGTCAAATGTCTCCCGACGTATTCTTTGTAGTTTTTCGACCCTGGATTGGATTGGCCTTGGGAGGAATCCGCGCCTTGAGAAGAATCGCGGTCGGAATCCCCGCCTTTGTTGGTGAATTCGAAAGACCCAGAAGAGTCTGGAGACCCTCCTCTCGGGCGGTCGGCGGAATTCTCTCGGCTGCCGGAATGCCTCGGCGAAGAGGGGTAGGATTCGTTCACGCTGTTGTTTACGATTTCCATGTTTGGCTCCGCGAGCGGGTCGACCGTGTTGCGATGCTCGAGAGGATCCAAACCCATCTTTTCTCTGCTTTATTTTGCGTTTTGTTGGTGTTGATGATGTGTCGTGTGTACCTCTATTCTGTTAAAGCCGGAGAGGCGAGCTTTATTCCAATTTTGGTTTTGCGGAATTTTTTTAAGAACAGCTACGTGTGATGTATACTCGTATGTGTGTGTTATTCAATACCGGTACACGATTATTTCTAATACATGCACGTCTTCATACCGCTAAATATAATCTCTCTCCCTCTTTCTCTCTCTCTCTTTCTCTCTCTCTCTCTCTCTCTCTCCGCTCTCCCCTTTTATATTTATTATTATTATCTCTCTCAATATCTAGTAATGTGTCTTAATAGTATCATTGCGTTCTTCGCGTGTTGCGACGAGGCGTAGGAGACATCGATCGACGCTTACCACCGCCGCTGCCACTTTTTTTCGTAGCAGTCTTCTTAGCCGAAGACGCCGCAGAACCTCGCGAAGCTCGAGGCGTCGGCGAAGGCGACCGGCCATTTACGCGACGATTGTTGGTTTTCTTCTTCTCGATGGAAATCTTCTCCGCGCAATACATGTAATGCGTAGGCATAAACGGCGTGTACGGTACTCTGCCTTCGTTTTCAGAATACCACACGGTTTCTAAATCTCTTTGTTGTTCCAAAAAGTCGACGTGCGCGCGATTGAAATACACGCCGTCGTGCGCAAACCACCACTTGTACAATCTTTGATCCCACCTATCCTCGACGCCTTCGCGCAAGGTGAAATCAATCAAACACAAGTTCCCGCCCGGCGCGACGAGATCTTTCATCGTCTTCAAAGCCTCTCTCCACGGAGGAATCATCGTCAAGCAATACGAGCACGTCACCAAATCCACTTCAGCTGGAAGTTTCTTTTGCGTCTCCGCGGCGTTGATATCGCCTTCGATGAAAACAACTTGTTTAGTCAAACCGAGCGCCTTCACTCGAGATTTTGCCATGGCTAACAAAGCATCCGATAAATCGCACAAATACACTTTCGTTTTCGATTCGCGAATATGTTCGGTGACAAATTCGATATCCCTCGCCGTGCCGCATCCGACCGAAATCCACGTCTTTGGCATCTTTGTCCACGGAACGACGTATTGCATGAAAACGTCTCTGTGTGGCAACAAAGCTTCACGAAAGCCGTCGTATCGAGTGCCTTGAGACTTATAAAACTTCTTCACGTCTTTGTTTGAGCTCAAACCGTGACTAGCCATGGCATACATGACCAACATATCGTCAAAGATCGTGTTGGAAATGCTCCTGTTCGTGCCGTTCAAAGTAATCATTTTCGGCTCGTAATTCTCCGGAGTTGGACCGATGAACGTGGTCAAGTACCACCCGACGCGATCGTAATCCGGGACTAAGTTGGCGCGAAGGTGTCCGAGCACCGGTGAGTGCACGCGATCACCAAAACATCTCCAATAAATCCTTCCTCTCTCTTTATCCATTCCGGTGACTACTTTCGAAATGTTCTCCGCAATCATCTGATGCGGCATCCAATCCATAGAATCAAGCAAGGATGCAATGGTAATAGATCCCGGGCCTTCCTTTTCTGCGGCATCCGCCCAGGTGCCGTGAAATAACTCCACTCGGTCCGTGCGCTCCTTCAAAGACTTGAAATTCTTCTTTTCTAAGTACCTGGGGCAGCACGTTGGCGAAAACTCGCCGACAATGTACCCGTAATAAAAGTAGTTTCCTCTTTTCCACATTCGCGTGGTTAAAACTTCCTCTAAGCGCTCCACAAATACCTCCGGATTACGCATGACTAAGTTGAGTTGTTCGATTGGAACACCACCTAACGGGGCAATCCACGACCAGAGCGTGGTGAAGGAGCAGATCTTCATCGTGCACCAGAAGAAGAATCCGCCGCGGTCGCCGCCGACATCTTCTCCGCTCACGATACGTTTGTGCACGCCGGCTAACCATAACGGTGCGCACAAAATCTTCGCCATCAAACCAGATGTTCCGGCATACATGAAGTTATCGCGGAACAAGTGCGTGTTTGCATCCCAAAACTCCGCGGTTTCCGCTTGGAGCAACTTACGAAGCTTCGATTTGTACACCGCGATGAAAACTTTGTAATCGGATCGACCCCAAATGGCGAAAAACTGCTCCCAGGTTAACGCTTTGATGCACGCCAACTTCAGTTCTAACGTGTGTAACTGCGCCGCGTTCATGTCCACCGCGATAATCTTTTTTGGCCCTTCGCACAAATAATCTAAAACGTTGCACCCGGCGGAAGAAATCGTCAACACGACGTCGTCTTCGTTCATGTGCATGACCTTATGATCGATAGCTGGGTCTTCCCAGCTGATGTTGTAAATGATTTTCTTCTTCCCAATCGACGTCATGATGAAATTTTGACAGTACACGTCGTGAATCATAACGCCGAATAACGTCATAAAGTAGAGAAATATGGCGCCGTGTAAAGCGATGACGGGTATCGAATCCTGGTGATGATCCTCGTACTTTTGCGTGACTAAATCCCACATCGCGTACGAGTGCACCAACACTTGCGCGATGAGCATGCTCAACATGATGAGCATTTTATGTCTGTATTTCATCCGTTTCCTGGACGCGGAGCGCATGAGATACCCTCGCACCCACTTTTGGAAAACTTTCACGTGCCACGTGAGCAAGACCATTCCCGAGAACAAAACAAAGTGCGAAAATTGTCCAACTTTGTAAATTAATACCGTGTGAAAGACTACTCGCGTTAGGAAATACAACACGCCAAACAATAAAGACGGACGTTGTTTGTTCCTGACTTCAAAGAAAGATAACAAAACCACCGGTATTTCCTCAATCAGCGCCACGGCGAAAAACGCCGTCATCTCGTGGTGGAGCAAGAAATAACAAATGGTGATGTATAACAGGTGATGGATCCACCCGTCTTCGAAGGATATCTCTTCCACATAATGCACGCTTCCGACGACCAAATCCATGACGCAATACCCGATGAAGAATAAAGCGATGTACCTCGAAATCACCGTCTCGTTCGATATCGTCGATGTGAATCCATCGTGTAGTAAGTGATATCCAAAATACAAACCGACGAAAGAAGACACGAAACTCGCGTAGAACGTCAGATACCAACTGTGCGTTTGAGCCCCTCTGATGCTTTTCATTATGAAGAAGACGACGATGCAGACGAGCATGTTCAATCCTAAAATCATCATATCTTCCTGACTGAAGGCAATCATTTCGCTGAAGTGCTTCATCAGCAACGGCGCGTGATGTAAAACCATCGCAGCAGCAAAGCGTGTTCTGTGTTATTAATTTTTTCTACCGAATTTTGAAGCACACGCCCCCACGACCAACGAAAAGGTATATTCTTCTTTTTCTAACGTAGAAGTAATTATTTGTTTTCCCGCGTTTCGACGATGTTCGATCGAGAGGAAGGAAGGACAAAGAATAGAAATCTCTTCTGTTGATAACAGTCTTCGTTTACTGCGTCGTTCTTACTATCTATCCCCCTATTTAAACAACAACAACAACTACAAAAAACGCGCGCGCGCGTTGATTGGTTAAAAAAATGAAGGCGAAGCGCCGTTTTTTTTTAACCACGAAAAAAACGAAAAAAAGCGAAAAAGAAAGGTTTCAAAATTGAGATCCTCTGTCTGTCTGTCTGTGAAAAAAGCTTTTGGAGTGGATTCATTTATTATTAAACTATATATTATTAAACTAAAGGCAGGTGATTCGCTACGAGTAAAGAAACACACAACACACACCTCGTCAGAAGCGAGCGAAAATGACGACGATTCAGACGACGAGAGGAGGTTTTTGTGTCCTAATCAGACGACGATTACTTCTTCCCGCCCTTCTTCTTGGCGTTTCTCTCCTTGATTTCTCTCAACGCTTGCGCTCTCGCCGCGGCGCGAACGTCCGGCTTTTCCTGGCGCTTCTTCGTCAAAACTTCCAAAGACGCGCTGACGTACGATCGCTTACTCGCGTTCTTGTTGATCTTTCTCTTCTTTTGCTTCACAACCGTCGATTGGTCTTTTTTGTGCTCTTTTCTATACGCCGTCGTCCACGCGATTCTTGCCGGCTTTTTTCTTTGCCCGAACAAAGACTTGATCTTCGCGTTGAGGAACAAAAACGTTCTGGAGTCTCTGAGGTACGTTCTCATGCCTTGTTTTGTTGATGATGCGAGAAGGAAAAGAAGGAGGAAACGAAGTCAGTAAACAGCGAGAGTGAGTCGTTTTCTAAACGACGACGACGACGAGATTAGATTGTTTGTTCTCTCTCCGTTTTTTGCTTTCACAACAGAGCCCTTATTGAGGGCGGAGGAAAAGAACGAGCAAAAAAGAATCGCGCGCGCGCGGAAACTAGCAAACGCCATCGACCACCACCCTTGAACGCATTTGTTTGCGCTTAAAAGACACGCGCAAATACTCTCTCGAGCTGAATCCAACGGATTCGATGTCGATATCGCGTCGCAAAGGCGCCACCATTACACCGCGATGTGCTTTTCTAGGCCCCATTTCCCTCGCCAAAGTCGTCCAACTCCCTTGAAAATTTAGCGGGAAAAGCCCCTGGAAACATCCATCAAAAGCGCGCGCGTTTATCCGTATGCGAATTGAACGAAGCGTCCAAACTAGGAAATAATCAATATACGTTTACGAATACGTACCGTGACCCGGGTAGACGCGGAGGCCCGACCACGAGCAGTTTTCAGTCTTAAGAACCATATTTTATACTCCGTTAAATGTGTGTGGGCTAATTTATGAAGGTGAAGAGGGAAAAAGGATGGAAAATTTATGGGAAGAAATGAGCGAGTGAGTGAGACAGAGAGAGTGTGTGTGTCGTTATTTTAGTTTTACTTTTATATTACACAACAGAAATGTATACAGTCATCATCATCCTTTCTTGCCTTTCTTCTTCTCCGGGTTCCTCGCCGGTGGCGCCGGAGGTTCGAGATTGTAAAACACTTCCATCCTTTCGATGTAATCCCCGTACGGTAAGTTGGTAAAGTCTCCCGCAAAGGCGGTTTTCCCAGAGTCGAGTTCTTTCCGCAGCGTGTTTCTGACCTCGGCGTCGGACCACATGATTGGGCCGCGAATGAAAATTGTGTAGCCTAATTTTGTTGCCGCGAGTTCACTCAAATACCCCGGGTGTGTTCCACCTTTACCTAAATAACACGCGGAAACCGGAAACCACACGTCGCCGGTGAACGTGCCGTTGTTCAACAACGCCATCGCGTCGCTCCCAGTGTCCCAACTCAAACCTTTCGTCATTTGTAACTGTTTTGCCGCGGCGTGGACGTCGTATTCGCCGTATCCAGTCGGAAAATCCGAAAACTGCACCACGCGGCTCGGGTAGGACAGGTCTTTCAAGGCGACTAATTCGGTTTCCTCCACGGAAAGTTGGTTCAACGCGTCCAACTGCAAAAGTTTTCGATTCTCCTTTTTGTTCGTCTTCCACGAAACTTCATCTAAAGCTGATTTTCCTATTCGTCCTCTCCCGTCGTCGCCAACCATGGCATTTGCGGTGTGTTTAATCACTCGCATGAGTTCGTCTTGATCGATTTCCGCGTTTTCCTCCGCGGTGAGTTCGATTCCATCTTCGCCTAAAAACGATCCGAGTTGTTCGCCTTGGGACGGTCCCGGTCTCGGTATGATCGCCTCGTCGTCGCACGGATGCATGGTTGCCACGCCGAGCATTAATATCGCACCAGGGACGTGGTCGAATACTGCCCCGACGAACGATACCGGATCGAACGGGACGACGATGGTCCCATCTGTCAGAGATGACACCTGTACCGCTTTTAAATTTTTCGGCGGCTGTCCTCCCGGATACGTCTCGGGATACAACATTTGACAGGACATCTCCGGCAACACGGCTTCTGGACCGGGCAAAACCTCCGCTTCAATCAAAAGCGGTCCCGGTAATCTACCGTAATCTACCTCGACGTCTAACATTTTCAAAGCCGCTTTGAATATTCTCGGATCGTGGAACCGAATGTGTAATCCTTTCTGCGTCGCCATGCGAATAAACGCGTTGACGGCCTCGTCAAACGTCATCCCTCCTTTCGCTTTCGATACCGGAAGGTACGATGACTTCGAAATCACCGGCACTTCGTATTGCTTTCCGGTTTTTGAATCATACGTCACGCTTCTAGAGACGTCTAAAGTCACCACGTGCGACGATGGGTCTTCGATGGCTTCTATAAACTCATCGAACGTCCCGCTCGGTTTGCTAAACACCAACTCGGATGGATTTTTCAAGTGGAAGTGTTTTAAAATCCTCTCCGTGCTCCACTTCTTCCCGTCAACTCGTTCGAAATTCAACGCTGAACCCCACTTCCTCGTCGCTCTGTTCGGGTTTATGTGTTCCGCGTCTGATCTGTTCCCTCGACTGCCTTTCTCAGCCGAGCGAAACTGGTTCGACGCTAACGCTAACAAGGAGACGATCACGACGACTAAAACAACTTTCCACGTCGGAGGCGATTTGAGTCCACCACCGACACCACTTGGAGCATTATCACCACCACCGCCTTTCTTTTTGTTTGGATCTTTCAGTTGTTCTTTCATCGTTTCCATCTGCGCGTGTTTTTCCTTCAAGATGTTTCTCAAATCCGAAGGGTGCACCGGTTTGCTCGACGACATCTTTCTTTACTTCTAAATTTGTTTTTTTGCGACGATGATGATGATAAGAAAGAATTCTTCTTCCTCTCAACGCGCTCCGCTCCTCTCGTCGTCGCGCTGAATCTCTTCTCCTTCTTTCTCTCTCTTTCCCTCTGGGGGTTCAACTGGCTGTTTCTCTCTTTTTCTTCGCCTCAGTCGCGCGTTTTTGTGCGTCTATTTCTGTCGTCGCAGGAAAAGATTTACAGAAAGAGAAAAGAAACGATTATGCAGCAGTGAAATAATAAAACGAGTGTATGGCACACGGCGAGTTTTTTTTCAAAAATACGAGTAGACAGAGAGCACACACAGCATGGCAAGTATCAGACAGCAGGAAGTACAGGAGGTCCGTGATAATAATAATATAATATAAGAATGACTCTTTTTACAACAAACTTTATGTATTTACAACAAACGCGAAAGAGAAGGTAGGATGGTGGTGGTAGTGACAAGTTACCCTCTTTCTCCTTCTTTATCTCTCTCTCTCTTTTTTTTTATCTCTCTTTTTATTTAAGTGAAGACACTTTTCTTTTCCTCCTCCTTCCTAATAATAATATTATATTTTATACGAACTCGACGTCGTTGGTAGTATCAAGTTTCGGCGTCTTATTCGTCGGCCGGTTAGAAATAACATCCACCGGTTTCTTTTCTACGACTGGGGCTTCGTATTTATACACGCATCGAGGATCATCGTTTACCGAGGAGAACTTAGAGACGAAAACTTTCGCTTCCTCGGCGTTGAAATCGACCAAAGCGGTTTCGCCTTCGCCAATCTCGCCACTCAAAACGGCTTCCGCGACGTTATCGTCGATGATTTGTTGCACCGCTCGGCGCATTGGTCTCGCGCCCCAAGCTTGATCGAAACCTTCCTTTTGTAAATGCGCCATGACGCTTTCTGTCAACGCCAAGCCGATATTTCTCTCGTGCAATCGACTTCCGGTTTCGTTCAACATCAACGCGGAGATTTTCGAGACGTCCTCTTGATCCAACTGGCGATAGACGACAATCTCGTCCAAACGGTTCAAGAACTCCGGACGGAAGTGATTTTTCATCTCGTCGAGCACTTTGTCGCGCATGGTATTATACGCAGCCTCTCCTGGATTCTCCTCGAACGCGGAGAGATCGAAGCCTAAGCCACCGCCACCGTTCTTCGAAATCACTTGACTCCCGACGTTTGAAGTGATGATGATGATTGTATTTCGAAACGACGTGACTCGACCTTTTGAATCTGTCAATCGACCGTCTTCGAGCATTTGAAGCATGACGTTGAAGACGTCTGGGTGCGCTTTTTCGATTTCATCGAATAAGACGACCGAAAACGGCTTCTTGCGCACGGCTTCTGTCAGTTGGCCACCGCCGTCGAAACCGACGTAGCCAGGCGGCGCGCCAATCAACTTTGACACCGTATGCCTCTCCATGTATTCGGACATATCCAAACGAATCATAGACTCTTCGTCGCCGAAATATTCTCTCGCCAATGCTTTCGTCAACTCGGTTTTACCCACACCAGTCGGGCCAGCAAACATCATCGACGCGATTGGACGGTTTTCATTCGCTAATCCGCACCTCGCTCTTCGAAGAGATCGCGCGACCGCTTGCACGGCGACGTCTTGTCCAATCACAGACTTTGTGAGCTTCTTGTCGATATCTTGCAAGATGACAGACTCATCCGACGTCATTTTTGTCACCGGGATGCGAGTCCACGCCGTGGCAACCTCGGCGATTTCATTCTCCGTGACGATCAGGTTTTCGTTACTTTTTGTGAGCGATAAGCCTTTGGCGTTCACGTCCATCGCCTCTAAGCGTTCGGTGACTTCAAGCTCGCGTTTTCGCAAAGTCGCAGCTTCCTCGAACAAACCAGCCTCGGCGGCTTGGTTCTTTGCGAGTGTGATGCTTTTGTGTTCTTGCCATAAACTGATGAGTTCCGCGTTTGGTGCGGTGATGACTTCTTCTTCCCCGCTTTCCTTTTCCAATCGCTTGGCTTCGGCGACGTCTTTTTGCCTCTTTTCGTAACTGAGCATCTTTGCGCGACTCCCCGCTTCATCCATCAAATCGATCGCTTTATCTGGTAAAAACCGATCGGAAATGTAACGCGAGGAGATTCGAACCGACTCGCGGATAGCCTCGTCCGTGAACTTACAGTTGTGGTGGTATTCGAATTTATGGCGTATACCGAACAAAATCTCCACGGCTTCTTCCTCGGTAGGTTCTTCCACGATGATTGGTTGAAAGCGTCTGTTTAAAGCGGGATCTTTTTCGAAATACTTTCGATGTTCGTCGAGCGTCGTGCATCCGATGCAACTCAACTCGCCTCTCGCGAGCGCTGGCTTCATGAGATTTGAAATGTCCATGCCGCCACCGTTCACGGCGCCCGCGCCGACCATGGTATGAATTTCATCGACGACTAAGATGATATCTTTGTCGTCCGCGACCTCTTGCAAAATCTCTTTCACTCTTGATTCTAACTCGCCACGCTCTTTCGCACCAGCCATGATTAAACCAATATCTAATGAACACACTCGTTTTCCGAGTAAATGTGACGGAACGTCGCAAGCGACGATGCGTTGCGCTAAACCTTCGGCGATGGCAGTTTTACCGACTCCCGGCTCACCTAACAAAATCGGGTTGTTCTTTGATTTTCTCGCCAAGATTTGTATGCAGCGCGTGACTTCTTCCTCTCTGCCGATGACTGGATCAACTTTTCCGGAGCGCGCTTTTTCAGTCAAATCGAACGCGAACTTTGCCAAGGCGGACTCTTTTGCCCCCGCACCTGCGTGTTGCGCGGGATCGTCTTGCACCAACTTCCCTTGCTGCGTGTTTGACTGATACGGTCGCTTCGCTTGTAAACCAGTCTTGTTGTTGTTATTATTATTGCTATTATTATCGCCAGACATAGACGAAGACGTCGAGCCTGTTAATTCGCCGTCGGCTTCTAATTTTGCATTCGCGGCGTTTCTTAAAACGGTGCGATCGATGCCGAGCTTTTCAAAGAAGGCGACAATCTCGTCGTCGTCGAACGTATTACACGCGACGATGCACAAATGTTCGGGAGCGATGTATCCAATATTCATCGTCTCCGATAACTCTAAAGCTTGTTGAAACAAAACCTTCGACCCTTTGGAGAACGGAACGTCGTTCGATCCGGAGGAAGATTTTTTGCCGGGCGCGATTGGACGACTTCTCGCCGCCGGTTTAGGCGACGGCTTCTCCTTCTTCGCGTCGTCGTCGTCTGAATCGTCGTCGTCGAGAGAGGCAGACGCGGACGCAGAAGCAGCAGCGATGTCTTTCAAAACCTCGCGCGCTCTGCCGACGGAAACGCCCGTATTCAAAAACCCGTGTTCCCCGTCGTCCTTCGCTTCCACCATCAAGCCGATGACCAAACACGCCGGCGTCACTTCAGTCAAACTCGGGTTTTCCTTCGCCTCCAACTGCGCCAGCATGACTGATTTGATCGCGCGTTCCGTGAATCGTTCAAACACCGCGGAAATTGTATTATTATTATTATCATTATTACGTTTTGTTATCGTTCTCCTTTTCACGACGACGCGACCGACCCCTCGTCCTCCGCTTTTATTATTTGACACCTTTGAGGACAACGAGGAAGGCAAAATTTTTTTCTGAGTCAACATCATTTTTTTTTGGTTGTTTTTCTTCTTCTTCTTCTTTCAGAAACAACTTTATTAATTACTTTTTACACAAGAGTCTGTTTTTGTCTGTTTGATGTCTGTCCGTCTGACGAGTAAAACCATCGTAAACGAAGAAGATAAAGGATTTGGTCAGTCACGTTTTTTCTTCTCTCGTCGTTTTCTGGTGACGACGACGATGATGAGTATTGATGTGTGAATACTCGAACCGTCTTAAAAGTTTCGTCTTCTTAAAAGTCAAAGTATTTTAAAATAAAAACCCGACGGTTCGTCGTTTTTTCTTTGCTTTCGTGTCTTTTTTCGGAACTTCCACGACGACTAAAAATCAGTCTTTTGGTTCAAATTTCAAACACACACACCGACGACCGCCCTCTCTCAATTTTTGACGACGACGACGATGAAGAGACTCTAAAGACGACGATCAATCGATGATCGGATCGATGATCAGATCAGATCGCGCGATACTAAAGAACAACGTTCTTTTTCGAAACAGAAACACAAGAAAAGTAAAGAAACGAGAAGAGACGCGCGCGCGCGCGACGTCGTCGTTTCACAAAAATTGAGGCGACGACGACATCAAGTCGAAACCGTTATAGAAAAGTCTCACTTCGCGATTCAAATATATATATGATTCTCTATGTGTCGTCGCCTCGTGAAAGAACAGATCGAGAAGAACTGTTGAAGAAAAAGAAAAGAGAGAGAGAGAGAGAGAGTGCGCACCTATTCTCCTTCGCAGAAACAGAAGAAGAAGAGATCTGACTGTCTCGTGTTTAAAGTGTGCGTGTGTGTGTGTTGCGCGCGTGAATTTTCTGAAGAAAGTCAAACCTTTCGTATTATTTCAAACGAAAGGCGCAGAAAGAGCGGGAGATATTTTCTTCCTGCGTGCACTTTTAAAATCTGAAGCAAAAAAAAAATTTCATCTTCTTCCAAAAAGCACAAAGAGGGGGAACCAACAACAAAGAGAAAGAGAATCACAACACTTTCGCCTCATTTTTTCTCCCTTCATTAAAAAGCGCACACACGAACACAAACACGCACACACACGCGCACACGCACTATTTATCCAACAACAACAACAACAACATCGTAAGTTAGTAGTAGTAACAGAGGAAATAATGGGAGGGAGAAAGACACCAGCGACGCCTTCTTCTTCGAATGAGAATACTACTAATAATGTGTTCTCATCATCATCATCATCGATTGATTTCCAGTCGCCTCGTTTCCAAGAGAGTTTACACTGGCTCCAATCCACGCGAAGAGGAGAGTTACAAGATAAAGCAAAGAGCGTACGAGAGGACGTGATGAAATTGAGGAGAGAGAACGAAAAGTTAGCCGCGACAGCTGGAGCTGCGACGACGTTTCGAGATATTTCCAACAACAAAAACAACAACCAAAGAATACAGTTATTATCGCCGGCACCTTCGCCGGAGGACATGCAAAAGATGAAGACGGAGATGCTCTTGTTGCGAGCGCAATTGCTCGAACTCGACTCGAAAGAACGGAAAGAAATAGACCGAACGGCCGAGGAGATGGCTCTGAGAGAGTTGAAATTAGAACGCGAACGAAGAATACACTCGACGGAAAAGTTGAAAGGAAAACTGTTCGAGCTGCAAACGGCGCACGAGAAAGCGTTGAAAGAGTGCAAGAAGCTTAAGGAAGATTTCGAAAAGGCGAAATATGAAAATGAAACGACTGCGAACGAGAAAGAGGAAAAGTTGCAGAACATCTTGAGAAGTTCGGAGCAACAGTTGCAAGAGGTGAACCAACAGTTGTCCGATTTGCAAGAGGAGCGAGAGACGGAGACGGAGAAGTTTAAATCGGACATCGAATCAGCGATTTTAGTCTCAGAGACGCGAGCGAACGAGGCTGAGTTGCAACAAAAAGATTTGGAGATGAAGATTAAAACGTTGAAAACGGAACACGAGGAAGAGATCAAAGCGTCGAGGATGAAAATTGAAGAGTTGGAAAACGCGTGCGAATCCATACGAAACGCAAACGAGGCGAAGGAGAGTGAGTTGGAAAAAGTCACGGAGAAATACACGGAGCAGTTGAAGTTGGCGCAGGAACACGACGACGTGATGACGAAAGTTTCGGACGAGTTAAAAGCGAATGAATTAGAGTTGCAAAAGTGTAAGTTGGTGATGGAAGAGATGATAGCAGCAAAGCAACAGAAAGCAATAACCGCAGAGGCGGAAACGCAAACGTCGTCGGTAGAAAATAACGCCGACGATGACAATAAAGATAAAGAAATGAAAGAAGAACACGAACGAGAGATTCAATCTATGCAAAAAGAAACCACCCTCGAAAAGGACGCGTTGCGGCAGAAAATAACCGCTTTGGAAGCGTCCGTCAAGTCTTTAGAGGTATCTTTGAGAGACAAACGAGAAGAGAGCGACTTGCGCCAGAAAGAGTTGAGAAGAACTCGCGAGGAACTCTTAACGACACAAACCGAACGCGACGAAGCCAAGGCATCCTCTGAAAAAGCGTTGTTAGATCTCTCGTCCGCTGTGAAGACAACTAGCGCATCCGAAAACGAAAACGCATTTATGATTGCGCAACTGAATATTGAAATTGAACTGTTGAAACGAACGTTGAATGAAACCGAAGAAGCGTTGGCGCGAGCCCGAGAGGAGGTTGCGCAATCGAAAGTTCTCTTGACAGAAACGACAGAGTCGTTATCAAAAGCTCGAGAGGAAGCCGCGAAATCTGCACGAGCGCTTCTCGAAGCGAGAGAAGCACCTCCTGTAGTCGTAGAAAAGACTCCGGAGACTTCAACCGTTATCAACTTGAATATCAACGAAGGCGACGTCATTCAAAGCGACCATATTCAAGAGCTCACCGCTCGCGTCCTCGATTTACGTCAGCAACTCGAAGCGCAAAAGAAAATATTGTTAGACACCGAGTTACTTCGCGTTTCCGAGAGAGAAGCCGCTGCCACGCAAGTCAGAGCGCTCGTCGTGCGAACGAGCGACTTGTTGAGCGGTCGCATAAACAGTTCGTTGCTCGTCGAGTCTTCTTCCGTGGATGAAGGAGAAGGCGGGAACGTGGTAGAATACGTCGCAGGTACGTTAGACAGCTGGTTTGGCTTGGGAAAAGAAGAAGAACGAGAGAAAAAGTCACAAACCACCGATGATGAAGGTAACGATGATGAGAACGAATAGTCCGCTTAGATTGTATGTACTAGTATATTATTGACTTTAAAATTTTCAGTGACTTTCAACGAACTTGTTCGTCAAAACAAAACTGCTTCAAGGCACGCTTTTTTTTTTGCACAGCGTTTAGATACACACCACACATCACAATACGACGACGACGATCAGCAGAAAGAAAGAAAGAAGAAGAAGAAGAACAGAATGAGTTACTACCCGGACGACGACGGCGTAAAGCAGCGACAACCAGACGACGAGGGAAGAGAAGAACGAGAAGAGAAAAAGAAAACAAAAGGAGGAGTCACCGCGAAACAACATTTTCATCGAGAACAACAAGTCAAACAACATCCTCGAGAACAGGTACAAATCGTCCAGGTCGTGGACCCGCGACCACGGTACGTACCACCGGCGATCGGCGTTCCCGAGGATAACCCAGGCCCGATATTTCTCGGGCCTGGAAATCACGCGCCGATGATGTTGCAGTGTTACAGGTGTCAAAAGGAAGTTCTCACAGACGTGGAGCAAAAATCGGGAACGGCGAACGTTTTGGCGGCGATCGTGACGTTTGGGATTTCCTTGTTAGCGTGTCCGATCCCGGACTCGTATCACTTTTGTCGAGAGTGCGACGCGTTGATTGGTGTAAGTAAAGTAGCGTAAAAATGATAGAAGAATAAGATCATCCATTTTAAATTGATTGATGAATGCGCAGCTGTTTTGAACTTCTCGCTCTTTTATTTGCGTCCTTTGACGACGTAGTCTAACTCCTCCTTAATCCTCTCCTTGGATAACTCCTTCTTGTCCACTTGTTTTCCTTTCGAGGGAGGTTTCGGAACCGTGTCCACCGAAGGGTCCACATCGTGCCAGTACACCCCTTGTTTGTCTTTGAAAATATCGAAATCGGCTTCGTACGGAATGCCGGCGCCGATCGGCGTCCCCAACACCAACTCTCCGAGCACTCGAAGATTTTGGAACTCTTCACCGTACAACGCTTTCGCGTCTGCTTTTTGAAATCGTTCGTGCAAAATTTCCGCCTCTTCACAAATCTTATCGTCCTCTTTCTTCCACCACGACGGCAACATGGTCGGTTGCCCGTTTACGCCTTTTCGAGCTTTCCTCAAAAACGTAGCGAAATCGTTTCTCGCTTGCGGCCCAAACTTAATGGTCCCTAACTTGACATCTTTCGCGTTCCCGTGCACGTTGTTTGCAAACACCAACTCGTCTTCCACGCGCATGCGAAAGGCGTCGATGAACACTCTGTGCGCGCTTTCGTGCGGAATACCTTCGTCCCAGTTACACTCTCCGTATTTAATCGGCGGAACCATCGTCCCTTCCACAAAGTCAAATCCGTAATAATACATCAACGCGTGTCGCATGGCTTTCCCAGCCGGTAACTCCGCTTTCGGCGGTAACGGCGGCGCGTGTTTCACGTAATTCACCGCGAACTCCTTCACCTCCTCCAAACTCGCTCGCGCTTTCGTCTTCCCTTCTTCACCCGTCGGCACGACTCGCTTCGGTCCTCCTTCTTTGCAAATTTCCAACATCTTTTGGAAAAAAATCTTCTCGAACCCTTCGTTCATTTGCTTGTCTATCCTCGCCTGCGCGAGCTTTTTCTGTTCGTCGTCCATTTTCGGGGGTTTTACTCGCTTGTGTTTCTTGTTATTTTGTGCGTGTTTCGGCAACGGATTGAACTTTATCGTCGGTTTTCTTTCACCATCATCGGCGATGATATTATTATTATCCATATCTTGCTGCTGTTCGACAGTCATCTTCTTCTTTCTCTCTCTCTGTCTCTCTCTCTCTGTGTGTGTGTGTGTGCGTGCGCCCGTGTGTTATAACGTGTTACGTTGAATCCTTGACCACTACTCCTCTGCCTTCGCTGCTGCTGCGCGTGGATGATGATGATACTTTGTTGTTGTATTAAGAAGAGCAGAGAGGATAATGTTGATTTTTACGAGTACAAAAGATTTTTTCTTCTTTTCGAGCATCAGCATTGAGTCGTTTTACTTTTCTTTCTGCTATAATACATGCTACATCATACAACTTTACTATTCTTCTATCGCGTTCAAACGAATTAATGATGAAAAAGTCTCTTTTGACTCTCGTTTATTCTGTTTAAACCTTTGGCGGCTTCCTCGACCCTTTTTTGCGCCTCTATGGCGCGTTTGACGATGCTTCGCTCACCGAGCGCGCTGATTTCAGATTTCTTCTGCGCGTTTGGAGATGACTTTCCTATTCCGCTCGTGTTCGGCGAGGATGGGGAGTTGGCGGCTGATTTAGCGTTCTTCCTCGCCTCGGCGACTTTTTTGCGCAAGTTTGCTACGTCCTTTTTCGCGTCTCTAAAGGGCGGCGAGGAGGACTGCGAAGAGTTGGCGATTTCGGTTTTTTCGTCGATTGATTCGTCTTCTTCTTCTTCGTCGTCGTCATCGTTGTCGTTTTGTCTTTGTTTTTCGTCTCTTTTCTTCGTAACGGCCGGTACTGTTGGTGGTGTTGGTACTGCTGCCAAAGATACGTCTCGTTTCGAAAGCACGTCGTGCTCTTGCCGCGCTTTTTGTTGAGACGCGTTCTTCACGCTCGTCTCTCGTAAAGTCGCTTCCTCTATGATGCGTTTAGAGTTTTGTCGCTCTAAAACTTCCACGCGACGTTTAGCTTCGGCTTCAGCTTCCGCATACTGCTTCGCGCTCGCGCTCGAGGCTTCTAGTCGTGCCTGCAACGTCATCAATTCGAGCTCGTGTTTCGATATTTCTTCGCTCAGTTTGTCTTCAAAGTTACGCTGCTTCACTTCGGCGGATCTCTTCAAGTTTTCAATCGATCTCTTCAGAGTGAATATCTCTTTATCTCTCAGGCCGAGAAGTTTATTTTTCTCCGCAACGGCTGTTTCGAGAACCGCGCGTGTTTCATCGTGAACAGCCTCCTCTCGCGCGCGTTGTTGCTGTTCTCGTTCACCTTTAGAATTTTCTTCTTCTTTTTCTTTCGCATCGTTCGTATCGTTTTCGTTTCCAGCCTTTTCGTCGAGTCGTACGTTCTCCTCGAGCATAGCTATTTGCTCGTTGATGACGTCGTCTAAAGACTCGACTTCTCGCTCTAATCGCTGAATCGATTCGCTTTGTTCTTTGCACGTTCTGCGCAACTTTTCGACTTCCTCTTTTGAAGAGTCGTTTTGAGGAGGAGGAGGAGGAGGAGGAGGAGATTGTATCACCGATTTTTCCTCTAATTTCTTCTTCAATTCCCCGTTCAACCGCTCGATTTCCTTCCTCATTTCCACTAATTCAGCTTCTCTTTTCGTCTCTAATTCCTCTCGCTCCCTTTTCTTCCTCTCGTCTTCTTCTTTCTGGGGACTCCACGCTTTTTGCAACATCTCGACTTGACTCACGTGTTTCTCGCGTTCGCATTTCATCTCCTCTTCCGTCTTTTTTTCCATCTCTTCGCGTTCTCTTTTAAACGTCTCCTGTAAATCTTCTCGCATCTTCTCTTCCTTAATCTTCATCTCTTTCTCCTTCTCGTTCAAACGTTCTTCAATCTCTTTCGCGTGCTTCTCCACCGCTTTCAACTCCTCTCCTTGCAAAATCAACACTCTTTTGTTCTCGCTCAACTCTTTCTCTCTCTTCAACACCGCGTTCGCTAATTGCTCGATCGTTTTCGTTTGCTCCTCGCATTTCGTTCGACTGTCCAGTAAATCTTTCGCGTGTTTGTCCGCGACTTCTTGCAACGAGTCCGCTCTCTTGTGCGCCAGTTTAGAGTTTTCTTGCGTCACTTCCAGCTGGTCGATGTTCAAGTTCAACTCCCTTTTGAGTTGCACAAGAAGTCGGTTGGCGGCGATCAAATCGTTTTCGGTGGACTGTTTCTTGCTCTGAGAGCGAGAAAACATTGTTGGTGGTGGTATTCGTATATATTTTAAAAGTGCATGTTGGTTTCGCGCGTGAGTTTTAAGAAGGGTCGCAGTGAAAAGCGGTGTGGGTGTTGTTTATTTGTGTCGTTTCCTCCTCAAAACACAAAATGGATGATGGAAAAACAAGAAGAACAAACTGCTCAAGAGAAAAAGGATTAAAACTCGAATATACGTATTGTTAGATATTAAAAATTCGAAACCTACACACACGTGCACACGATCGAACGTTCGAACGATGGGTGTTGTTGCGACGGTTGATTTCTTTTTTGCTATGGTTGTTTGTTTTGCTGCAGCTTTCTTTCTTTCTCGCCGCGACTCACTCCTTCTTCTTCGAACGATTTTTCCACCCTCACTTCCTCCTCCCTTTTTTCATCTCTCTCTCTCTCTCATTTCATCTCTCTCTTTCTCTCTCTCTCTTCCTTTCTTCGTGTTCTCTCGAATCTTTTCGTTCAATTTCCTTCCTCACTCTTTTCGCGCGTTTTCACTGTTGTGTGTTGATGATTTTGATGTTTGTTTCTGTTGTTCTCTTTTTAAATACTATATTTAGTACATAAACGCCGGATCGTTGACGTCCATGTGGTGATCTTCCAAGTTCGTGTCAACAGATCCAGAGTCAACCGGCTTCATGATCATGAGCTTCACCAACTCGGCGGCAAAAGTAGCCAACAACGGCGCCTTGGCCAAAGCCTTCGCGATGTCAGAGTCGTCCGACTTGGAGATGGCAGCCATCTTTTGGTTCGCCGCCAACATGCCGTCCAAGCCAGCCTTGAAAGCCGGGTTGTACGTGTCAATGACTTGCGGAAAGATAGTCGCGGTCGTTTTGTTCGTTTGGTGGATGACGTGCATGTTGAACTTGGTGGTGTCCATGCCCAAAGATTCGTAGAATTCAGATCGAGAGTGATCGTTCAAGTACATGGTGACGTACACGGACAAGCAAAAGAATCGACTCCACAACTTGGCTTCCGTGTCGTTCAAGAATTCCGGTCTCGCCTTCAAGATGGCGGAAAAGAAGTCACCGTGTCTGTTTTCGTCTTGGCACCAGTTTTCAAAGTACTTGAAGATCGGGTACAACTGGTCGTCCGGGTTCGCTTGCAAGTGTCTGTAGATGGAGATGTATCTCCAGTAGCCGATCTTTTCGGACAAGTACGTCGCGTACATGATAAACTTCGGCTTGAAAAAAGTGTATTGTCTGTTCTTCGTCAAAAAACCCAAGTCCAAGGCCAAGTTAAAGTCGCTCATCGCTTTGTTCAAGAAACCGGCGTGTCTGGCTTCATCTCTGGACATGAGCGTAAAAATTTCCGCGACGGTTGGCGCCGTTTTCTTCAAGCGTCTCCCGAGTTCCTTGTACAAAAGAAAGCCGGAGAATTCAGCCGTGCACGATCGCTCGAGAAATTCGATGAAGATTCTTCTTTGTTCGCCTTGGATCCCGTCCGCGGCTGCCTTGAACTCGTCGTTGCGGACAAAGTGCTTTTGGTTGAAATCGTCTCTGAACTCGTTCAAGATGGAGAAGATCTCGGACTCGTCCAGATTCGGGTTGATTTCCGTCGAAAAGAGTTGTTCCATCTCGTCGAAATCTGTTTTGTTGCAGAAAAAGAGGACCACATCAGAGAAGAGAAATGCTGTTAGTTTACCTTCAAAAGGTCGTCGCGTTTTGTGATCACTTCCGCGCGATCTCACGAAAGAGAGAGAAAAAAAAACTTATCCCATTTTTCCACCCAAACGAGACGAAGATATCTTGGATACGAAGCCGTCTCTCGTCCTCGTCCGAACGAAGAAGAAGAAGAAGACAAAGAAGAATACGAGAGATCAAATAATAATAATACAAACGCGTACCTGTGGTGTAAAATCTCGGCGTCAACAAGTTCTCATCCGCGGCTTCTTTGATGCCGTCTCTCATCTTCTTGATCCCGGTCTTATCGTCCACCATGGTGCCAGTCGCGCGCACCGTCGTGGTGATCTTGGAGACCTTTCTATTGGAAGAGATAGATTTGTTTGTCTTGGAGGAAAAGACTTTGCTCTTGCCGGCGAGAGACGCCGATAAGGACATGGACAAAACAGAAGAAGCCATTTTGATGTATCAGTTTTACTTACGCTGTTGTGTGTTATGTGTGATTACTATGAGGAAGTTCTTCTGCGCGCGTTCAAAGAAAAAGGGTGAAATTGACGTCACTCTCGTCTCTCAGAAAGGGAAAAAAAAGGTGAAAATTCCAGAGATTCTCTTCTCTTTTGGCCCAAGAGGAGATCTTTTTTTCCTCAACAAGAAAAGAAAAGGGACACAAAAAGAGGAGAAAACAGAGGAGGGAAGAAAAGCAAATATTATTTTTAAAAAGAATCCGATATATTTCAACACAGATTACAACGCTCATCATCATCATCATCATCATCATCATCATCATCTTTTCTTTCTCTCTCTCTCTCTCCCTACTAAGTATATATTATTTTAGCTAGCAAAATCGCATTTGTTTATTGTTTTTTTGTTGATATAAGTGCTTCTCTCTCTCTCTCACTCTCTCTCCCTCTTGTTTACAAATTTTCGTGTTTCATCATCGTCCTCATCAACAACAACAACATTTATACGTCAAAAGTGCCCTTACCTTGGAACTTGACGTTGACCGGGTTGGTATTCTTACCGATGGAGCGCATGTTTTGGTTGGCACCAACGCGACCAGCGTTGACCTTTTCCGGGTAGACGCCATCCTTCGGGTGCAAGTATTGCACTTCGCCGGACGGGAAGACGCGGTAGATGCAGC
>Ga0181557_1000379_pt1 | contig 56029 bp, 47 predicted proteins | sample 011ome_23_FD_148632 | JGI IMG/M metagenome (GOLD analysis project Ga0181557, IMG submission 148632) | Coastal salt marsh microbial communities from the Groves Creek Marsh, Skidaway Island, Georgia - 011506CT metaG (spades assembly) | ecosystem: Environmental > Aquatic > Marine > Intertidal zone...
TCCTAAAGAACCGTGCCCTAAAGTCGATCTAGCTAGAGGCCTGCCGTCCCGCATCTATACGGATGGGCGCACTTCTTTCATGAGCACAAAGACTCCAGTCCAGGAAAATCCGTCTACATTGAATTTTTCGTCAGGAAAATTTCTGACGTTCAAATTGGCGGATAAACTGTGCGCCATCGCTTCACACGATTTGTTGGGCTGCTGCTAATCTTATAGACCTATGACCACCCCAATTGCTGAAGGCTGACCGTGTCATTCCAAATTTTGGTCATATGCTGGATTCTTCCTCCTTCGAACTGCATATTGTAGACGTAATCGGCTGCTACCGATTTACCAGTCGGTTCAATGGGGCCGCCTTGGCCCGTGTGAGTACCATGAAATACGGCGTATGCGGCAACGCAATTTCGTTCCTGGTCCTCTGCAAAAAAAGGCAACTCATAACGGCCATCGGGTACAGGTGTAAATAGCCCTTTCATCCATTCTGTATACCCATCAAGGGTGCTTAAGTCTGCAAGCGCTCCCGCTTGTGCGGAGAATGTTGCGTCAGGGTGACAATATTCACTGCAACCTTCCCAACCTCTTCCGGTCTCGCATGCTTCAAAGAATAGTTTGGCTGTTTCTAATATCTTACTCATATTGTTTCTTGGTTAACTTTGATCGATTTTCAGCATCATTGATGCTGATTTTATTGTATCCTATAATAAAATACATTTTTAACATGTGAACGCAATGTTCACATAAGCCGAATCGCAAGGGGCTATTTTTACACTTCTAGAATTGTAAAGTGGTCGCGTTTACCCTTTGGATGACTTCGAGATTGGGTGGAAATCGGCAACGGCACGAAATTTGAGAATCAATCAAAATAGACCCGTTTTCAACTTAAATGGACGATCTTTCCAAGAAAGTGACCCCAAAACAGCCGAAACCGACTCATTTCTTGAAACTCGATTGTCGTCTTCCCGCTCCTCTCAAAACGATGTCGATTCGCGATACGCGACGTCGTTTAAAATTATCCCCGCCAGGACGAAAAGCTTACTTTTTTGCAATTGCTGAATGAGAAGACCTTTTGCCCAAATTCCAGCTCTTCAACAGCAGGTGTGTGCGAAGGCGGTTTCGTACCCCCGTGCACTCTGTGGCGAAAAATTGGCCCCCTACCAATTCGACACCGGCCCCTTCGGGACTTTTATCTCCTCCACCGGTGCCTTGTCCGTAATAGATGAATACTGTTCTGGTGGACGGTATCGCTCCTGCAACTCTCCCGACTCATTGCAAAACTTAGCCCGCCACTGCAGATACTCCCCGAGAATCTTATCAAACTCCTCCAAGCTGGAAAAACGCACCACTCTATCTTTGAAGTACTTCGACGGCCCAAACCGCTTGGCGTACCAGGGAGCCACCTTACGGAATTGCACGCAACCCCGGTCCTCGCCATAAAACTCGATCATCCGTTGCAGGTGTATCCGCATCAACTCTACGCGCTGTTCAAACGTCGCCTCTGGCAGCATCTCGCCAGTGCGGAGCAAGTGCTCGGTCTGCTTGAAAATCCACGGATTGTAGAACGCTCCCCTACCCATGCTGACCCCGTCGCAGCCGGACCTCTCAAGCATGACTCGGGCTGATTCCGGCGTGGTCACGTCGCCGTTTCCAATGACAGGAACACGGGATACCGCTTCTTTTACTTTTAGGATGCCATCTAAATTCACCTTTCCAGAGAACCCTTGAGCTCGTGTCCGACCATGTACAAAAATAGCGGATACGCCGACGTCTTCCAATGCCACCGCAAGATCCGGAGCCGTTATATTGTCATCGTCCCATCCAAGACGCATTTTGGCCGTCACTGGAATGTCAAGGGCGTCCACCATCCCTTTCACCAGTCGCTGCGTCGCCTGTAGGTCCTTCATCATAGAGGACCCGCTCCCGGTTTTGGTAACTTTTTTCACCGGACAGCCCATATTGATGTCTACCGACTGAGCGCCGCGTTCTTGCACGATGAGAGCCGCATCTCGCATTTCTTCGGGCACTCCTCCGAAAAGCTGCACCGACATTGGCTGCTCGCGCGGGTCCGTCGCGATCATCTTATACGCTACGGGTCGCTTTTCCAGAAGGGAGCGGGCATTGACCAAATCGGTGGTGACTAGACCCAGTCCTCCCAAGGACTTAACCGTCAAACGAAACGGGAGATTTGTATACCCCGCCAAGGGCGAGAGAAACAAATTGGATTCAAGCTCTAGGTTTCCCAGTTTCATTACCGAACGAATTGCCACCTCAAATGGACAACGAGGAACACGAAAGGAATTATTTCAGTAAGAAAAGCCTTTTCAGTGGTATTACGAACGACCGAAGTCAATTCGTAGAGCCAGCGCTCGCGCTGTACCGCGTAGTCAGATCAGAATCCTTTGCTCTTGCACTGCGGCGTAGCGCAAGCGCGAGCCCTTCGATCGGATGAAAGTCCATGCCCTGTGGGAGCGGTTTCATACTGCGATTGAGTCAGCCCAAAATCGCGGTATGAAACCGCTCCTACGAGCTGCTAACGTTTTTGGACAACAGATGAGTCAAACCGAACGCTACTCGGGCAAGATATACCCGAACTAAATCTTAACATCCAACTTGGCCAGAGCGGTCTTGAGGCTCGGGTCCATGGGGTGGCCATTGTAAAGTACCTTACCATCAGGAGCGACCAGGATCATGCGAGGAATCGAGTTGATCATGAGCAACTGGCTCAGTGGGCGGTCCTCCGGTTCCAACAGCCATGGCATCAGTTCCATCTTGTGCTCTGCCCGTGTCTTCTTCGCTTTGCCTACGGGATCGTCCGCATCGGTGTTCATTCCAGCTACGACTACGCCCTGACTCGGGAGCGATTCGCCTTTCGTACGAAGCTCTGGCATTAACTGCATGCAGGGTCCGCACCAGCTGGCCCAAAAGTCTATGAGCATGGCCTTGTTTCCCGAAAGCCACTGTGACAAGGGCTTTTCCTCGCCATCCGCGCTCGCGATGACCAAATCCATGGGAATTCGCAGATTTGCCATAGCGGCCTCTTGAACTTCCTTTTGCCGCACTTCCGTCATCAATTGGATCAGACCGAACGCCTGTGTGTACTCCGGCGAATTAACGAAAGACTTGGCTGCCTGCTTTTCAAATTCGGGCATATCCGTAGCTTCATAAGCCTGGATGGCACGGATCGAAGCGACCAGCCCTGTCAGCTGACGCTCGGAGTGGAACGCCTTGTCCATCCCATATTCCAGCTCACCGGAAACCGCCTCTAGCTCGTCCAAATGCTTGTACAACTCCGGCATGTTTCCCGTGGAAAGATAATGGATGGTCTGAGCCTCGACAATAAATGCCTTCGCCACGCTTTCCTTCACTGCCCTTTCGTAGGCCTCATCCCAGGAGACCGCTGGATCCCGTGCCGCTTCGTACAAATGGTCCTTGGCGGAATGATCATAATGATCGTGTGCATCCTGCGCCCAGAGAGGGGCCAACAAACTTAAAGCCCCCGCAACAAGGCAACTACGCAGATTAAATGTCATATTCCAAATACGACCCGCACCGCCCCTTGCATGCAAGCCGATTCGCCTAGGGGTTACCGCCCATCAATGATCACAGCTACCGAAATGATTACTGAATCAGGTAGAAGGCGATCTCCGAGGGCTCACTTTTTTCTCAGAAATCTATGGGTGCTCGGAGATCGCCCGCTACATTGAACGTCTTCGTGAGCATGAGAATCCGTGCCATGGGTGGCCAAAAAACCTCAACCAAATCCTGTTCGCAATGAATTCAGTCTTCCTTATCAAGATTCGATTCGACACATTCAGAATATGCCGGCTTCGCCAAAAATGGAACGCGCTCGTGAAATCCTGAAACGTTATTTCGGGCATGACACCTTTCGCCCATTACAAGAAGAGATCATCTCGGAATCCCTCGAGGGACGAGACATTTTCGCCCTCCTTCCGACCGGCGGCGGAAAGTCGCTCTGCTACCAGCTCCCCGCCATCCTCGAGGAAGGTCTCACTGTGGTCATTTCCCCCCTGATCGCCTTAATGAAAGATCAGGTCGACGGGCTTAACGCGAACGGCATTCCCGCTACGTTCCTGAATTCTTCTTTGAACAAGACGGAAGCGCGAAAACGCTATGCGAAGCTGTTTGCCGGAGAATACACTATTCTATACGTTGCCCCGGAGAGGCTTATGCTTTCCGGTTTTCTCGACGACCTGAAGCAATGGAAGGTTTCCCGTTTTGCCGTGGATGAGGCTCATTGCATCAGCGAGTGGGGACACGACTTCCGTCCGGAGTATCGACAGCTATCGAACTTAAGACGCCTTTTTCCCGATCTCCCTTTCATGGCCTTGACGGCAACCGCCACCGACCGGGTAAGAACCGACATCCTGACCCAGCTTCGGCTCAAAGAGCCCCGCACCTTCGTAGCCAGCTTCAATCGCCCCAACCTCAATTATCAGATCGAGACCAAACAGGCGGTATTCCAGCAGATCCTGAGGTTCGTAAGCAGCAAGCCCTACGAAAGCGGTATAATCTATTGCTATTCGCGCAAGGCGACTGAAAGCCTCGCCGACCGGCTCCGCCAGAACGGCATCGAAGCCCTGCCCTATCACGCAGGCATGACGCCCCTTAAACGCGCTGAAAACCAGGAGGCCTTCATACGAGACGAGATAAAGGTCATTTGCGCGACCATCGCTTTCGGAATGGGCATCGACAAGCCGAACGTGCGCTACGTCATCCATCAGGATCTTCCAAAGAATATTGAAGGCTACTATCAAGAGACCGGGCGGGCAGGGCGCGACGGTCTGCCTTCGGACTGTATTCTATACTTTAGCCCTGGGGATGTAGCCAAGCAGCTCCAGTTCATCGCCGACAAGAACAACCACAAAGAACGAGATGTCGCCACGCAGCAACTACGTCAGATGGTTCACTACTCGGAGTCCTCGGAATGCCGCCGCAAGGTGTTGTTGGGCTATTTTTCGGAGGAGTGGACAGAAGGGAATTGCGGTAACTGCGACAACTGCCGCAACCCAAAGCAAACGTTTGACGGCACCCTTCCTGCTCAGAAATTCATGTCCTGCATTTTCCGCGTCAATCAGGCCAGCGGCTTTAGCGTCGGCATCAACCACATCGTTGATGTTCTCCTTGGCAGCAAGAACGAAAAAGTTCTCAAGTGGAGACACGACCGCCTTTCAACCTATGATATTGGACAGGAATACCGGCGCGTGGAATGGCAGGCGTTTGGTCGTGAGCTCATCCGCAACGGATACATCGAACAGAACGCGGAAAACCATAGTGTACTTGAATTGACGAGAAAAGGCAAAGCCGCCCTCCGGGACCGGACTCCAATCCAGCTCACCCAACCCAGTGTGGCAAAGGCGACTCCCCAACGACGCCAGCCCTCTTCAACCGGGGGCATCGAGTGCAACGAGAAACTGTTCGCAATCCTCCGCACCCTCCGTAAAGAGCTCGCCGCAGAACAGGGAGTCCCGCCTTATATCGTTTTTTCCGATGTCACACTCCGCGAAATGGCCCGCGACTTCCCGATCGACGAAGACCAGCTTTCCGACATCAGCGGCGTCGGCATGGCCAAGCTAGAGAAATACGGCGATACGTTTATCGAAGCAATAAAGGAATATTTGGATACCCACCCCGAAGCGGGTATTGATGAACTCGAACCCTCATTCCGTTGATGCCCCACTCAATCCATTCGCTTTCCCAAATCGTGTGGAAGGTAGGGCGTGACGGCCCGGCACGCCGCCACAGCTTGAGCCCCCTATCCGGCACGCCCGGCCGTCGCGCCCTACCTTCCAGGACAATTGTCTCTGCACCGCGTTAACCGCATCCAACCCAATACAAAACCCAACGACCATCAAAACTTACCAAAAAAGCCTATTCCTTTTTCGACGCGACCTGCGGGTCGATGACAATACAGGACTCAACCAAGCCCTTGTTCAATCCGAAGAGGTCCTTCCTGCCTTTGTCCTAGATCCCCGGCAAACCGAGCCGCACGACTACCGTAGCGAACCGGGGCTTTGGTTTTTGCACGACTCCCTGAAGGAGCTGGATCAGGACCTGCGAGATCAGAGCTCCGCCCTCTTTCTCTTCCAGGGCAAGCCGCACGAACTCGTCGAACAATGGGTCCGGAAACTCGGAATCGAAGCCATCTGGGTCAATCGCGACTATACCCCGTTTAGCATTCAGCGGGACCAGGCCATTCAGTCTGCCTGCAAAAAGCAAGGCATCGCGTTTCACACGTGCAGTGATCTCCTTCTCAACGAACCCGAGGAGTCCCTCAAGGCAGACGGGGCGCCCTACACCGTTTTTACTCCCTACTTCAATCGAGCCCGCACGATCAAAGTGAATTCCGTCAGCAAGTTGACCGCCGGAAAAGGCAGGCTCGCCTCTCCAGCAAAGGCCCTCAAAGTTAGTAAACTCCTTGAAAGCTTAATCCGCAACATCCCAGACTACCCTTCCGTAAGAGGGGGTCGCAAAGAGGCCAAAAAGGTACTCCATCGACTGTCTAAGCTTTCTAACTACGCCAACGATCGCGACATTCCCTCCCTTGAATCGACCAGTCACTTGTCCGCCCATCTGAAATTTGGGACCTGCTCCGTCCGCGAGGCCTACTGGACGATCCGACGCAAACTGGATCCGGAACATCCTCTGATCCGCCAGCTTTATTGGAGAGATTTCCTCACTCAAATCGCATTCCACTTCCCACATGTGTTCGGAAATTCCTTCAAGAAAAAGTACGGCAATGTCGCCTGGAAACAGGATGACCAGGCATTCGAACTTTGGGAAAACGGCCAGACTGGCTTTCCGATTGTCGACGCCGGCATGCGGCAGCTCAATCAAACAGGTTTCATGCATAATCGTGTACGCATGGTCGTGGCGTCTTTTCTCACCAAAGACATGCACATCGACTGGAGATGGGGGGAACGCTACTTCGCCCGACGACTGGTTGACTACGATCCCTGTGTCAACAACGGCAACTGGCAATGGGCAGCGTCAACCGGATGTGATGCCCAGCCGTATTTTCGTATATTCAATCCTTGGCGACAACAGGAACGATTCGATCCCGATTGCGAATATATCAAAAAGTGGATTCCGGAACTAAGTTCGCTATCATCCCGCCAAATCCATCGCTGGGAAGGTGATCTCGGAGTCGACTACCCCGCGCCCATACTGGATCACAAGAGAGCCGCCCTAAAAGCCAAGATGCTTTTCGATGGATTATAGCCCCAGTCGCGGCCAGTCTCCAAGCTGCCGAGAGCAGTCAAAAACTTAGTGCCGCTTCCTGTAGATCGCCGCAGCCAAAATCACCCACAAAACACCAAGCCTTTCCCAATGAAACAATTAGTACTCTTATCTCTATTCCTGTCCCTGCCAACACTCGGTCTTTTTGCCCGGCCCAATATCGTTTTCCTCTTCGCCGACGATCAACGCCCTGACACCATCGCTGCCCACGGCAACGAACACATACAAACGCCCCACTTGGATCGGCTCGCCGCCAATGGGCTTAGCTTCACCCGCAACTACTGTGCCGGCAGCTACAGTGGGGCGGTCTGTGTGGCCAGTCGGAGCATGCTCATGACCGGACGCCACTGGCACCGGATCAAGGACACTCGGAATTGGGAGGGGCTACCCACCTTCCCGGAACGCCTTGCTCAGGCGGGCTATACCACCCACGCAGTCGGCAAATGGCACAATGGGCAAGCGACCCTCGCCCGATCCTTCCAAACAGGAGCCAATCTCTACATGGGCGGCATGTCCGACCATACAAAAGTCCCGCTGCAAAATCTCAACCGGGATGGAACGCTTACCGAGAAAAAAATCGGCACTCGCTTTTCCAGCACTCATTTCGCTGATGCCGCTATCGACTTCATCCAAGAACAAGACTCAGACGAGCCCTACCTGCTCTACGTGGCCTTCACCGCCCCACACGATCCCCGTAATCCGCCGCCCTCTTATCGGAAACTGTACTATGAGAATCGCCCTCCACTTCCAGAGAACTTCTTACCCAACCACCCGTTTGACAACGGCCACCTCAATGGGAAAAAACGCGATGAAAGCCTCGCCGCCCACCCGCGTACCCGTTCGATCGTCAGTGATCAGCTCTGCGAATATTACGGGCTCATCACTCACCTAGACGCTCAAGTCGGTCGCATCCTTGACGCAGTCGAGAATTCTCCTACAGGAGAAAACACGATCGTCGTCTACACCGCCGACCACGGTCTCAGCGTAGGTTCGCATGGATTGCTTGGAAAGCAAAACGTCTATGAACACAGCATGGGGGCTCCGCTCATCCTATCCGGTCCGGGAATCCCCCAAAACAAGTCGACCGACGCCTTGACCTACATTCTCGACCTCAATCGGACCATATTCGAGCTATGTGGCGTACCCGCACCCGAGGGAATTGACGGCGCCGATCTGACTCCCCTGTTCAAAAACCCGACGGCTTCCGTGCGGGAGTCCATATTCCTTCCCTTCCAAGACATCATGCGTGCCGTTCGAAACGAGCGATACAAACTGCATATATATCCAAAAATCAATCACACACTACTCTTCGACCTCCACACGGATCCGAGCGAAATGAACAATCTCGCCGAAGACCCGGTCTATGCCGATAAACGTGCAGAACTGCTCGCTCTCATGAAGCGCTGGCAATCACGCGTAGGAGACCCGTCGCCACTCCATGTTGACAATCCGGCCCCCAAGGGAGTCGACTTCAGCAAAATCGAGCGATCACTCGACGTCTGGCAACCCGACTGGATACGGGAAAAGTACTTCGACGGCCGGTCCCGCGCCGACCACGGCTCGAAATAGGCACGCCTTCAATATCACGCTCGGCTCGTCCGTGCCGTACAAGCAGCTCAACGAACGCGGCCCGTCGAGCCGCGTTCGTTGACCAAGCTGCAACCCTATGCTAGCCCCATCGCTCGCCTGTAGGCATCCACTAGATCCTCAATCGGGACCTCCTGAGTATCACGTATACGCACACAGCCTTTGCCGCAATTGAGCTTCGGGTTGTTCGCGACAACCGGAGCGATAATCGCTTCCGAACAAAAGTAGATGGATATGTGATGCTTTTGATTACCCAGACAGGCCCAATGATCCCCCCGCTCAAAAGTCGGCATCTTGTAACGCATAGTCAGTTGAACCTCGGGGACCGCTCGCTCAAATCGCTCTTTTAACTCAGACAGTCGGTCTCTTCTAATTCGTGGCAGTGAATCGATATATTCTTGAGAACCGGTCTTCACATCCGGAACCATATGCCCGAGTTTCCCGCAATCAAGCCCATCCCACGACGGAACGAAATGGAACGCCCTTAGCTTTTTGGCGTCCAATAAAACTCGCTCTAACGAGCAAAATCTCTAGCTAAAGAACAATTCTATGCAACGATTTCATCGATTTCGCTACGTCCTCTCAATTCTGGCACTTCCTCTCGCCGCCGTTTCCTATGGACAGGAAGCCGCAGATAGCGATACCGGAGACACCCCAAACGCCGAATCGATGGCGGCCTACCTTCTCAAGGATTTGAACGAGCGAGAGCAGAGTGCCTACAAGCGCTACGAGAAAGCGTTGGCAACCGAGGACGTACATTCGATTGAGACGGAACTTCAGTCGATCGTCGACGGATACGAAGCCCTAATCAGCGCCGCTCCCAACTATGCAGCTGCCTTTATCTCCTACGGGATGATGCTGCATCGAATTGGTGAACGTATCCCCAGCAATGCCATGCTTATTCGGGCTGACCAGATTGACCCGTATCACGCGATCGTTAAGAACCAGCTTGGAAACTACCAGGCGGAGGAGGGGAATTACCCGGAAGCCATGGCGTTTTACCAAATGGCCGTCGACCTTAGGCCCGACGAACCTCTCTACCACTACCAATTGGGAAACCTCCTCTTTAGCTACAGGAAGTTCTTTATCGATGATAAACTCTTCCTCCCGGAGGGGATCGACCTGGAAATTCAGAATCGATTTCGAAAAGCAGCCATGCTCGCGCCCGCGCATCTGCCCTACCGTCTCCGCTACGCCCAAAGTTTTTTCGATATCGCGAGGCCCAACTGGGAAGCCGCTCTCGAGGAGTGGCAGCAGCTTGTCAATTTTGTGGAGTCACCCGAGGAAAAGCAAATGATGCAACTCTACATGGCCAAAACCCGATTTGAAATGGGCCACCATACCGCGGCCCGAAAAATCATCAATGGAATCGACGACCCCTCTCTCGCGCACTCCAAGGGTATTCTTCTCAAACAGATCAACGCCAAGCATCCCAGGTAAGCCTACCCATACAGGGGCAAATGAAAACGGCTCACCAAAAATCCACTACGGCTGGATCGATTGCGCTTACTAGATTATTTTCCCTTTGGCAAGTCGCCAAGGTAGGGCACGACGGCCCGGCGTGCCGAGCAACAAACGCGGCTCGCCGGGCCGTCGTGCCCTACCTGCGATGCCAGAGTTTTCTCACCCACACAAGCATATGGAGGCGAGCGTCTCATTGAAAAGTCCTCTAGTAGCAATAGGTATGAGAAGATCTATCTACTTGAGCGGCTTCAGGCCAATAGAGCCGCCGCGGCGCCACGTGGGAGCCAGCGGTAGGCAGTGTGGGAATTTCGCCAAAAATACTTCTCGGCGACATCACGGCTTTTAGTGGCAAAATATTCGGACACCACTCCATGCACGTACTCATAGGGAGCGATGAGATCACTCACCGGCCAATTGCTTCCAAAAACCAGTCGATCCGGACCAAACTGATCGAATAAGACGTCGAGACCTGGACGATAAAAGTCTGGATCCGTTACGACCTTCCCCTCCCTCTGCCTGACCACAGCAGATACTTTCACATAGACGTTTGGATGGGCCGCCACCCCTGCGAGGGCTGCTCGCATTGCCGCAGGATCGCCATCCCAGTTCTCGAAAGGCAAATGGTTGATGACGATACGCAGAGAGGGTAAACGGGTTGCGATCAAGCTTACTGGATCCAGCATCTTAACGCCGCCATGTACATCGATGGTCTGATCACGGTCGGCTACTCGCTTAATGTCCGCCAGAGCTTTCGCTTCGGTCATTTCGCTCGGGCTAAGACCGCGAAGTCGAAGTCCGAGGAAGAGCGGATCGGCAGAGAAACGATTCAAATTCGCCGCGAAGTCCGGATGGCCGGGCCGAAGGTTACCGATGAATCCAACAATGTCGGGATTAGACTTCGCCAGTTCCAGAACCCAAGCATTGTCCTCGACCCAATCGCTCGCCTCTACCACCACGGTACCAACCACATTATACGGCGTTGATACGGCATGGAACGCTTCGGGAAACACCGGGCGATTGAGGAAGAGAAAGATCTAGAAATCTTGGATCAGTACGGGACTACCGAGATCGCTCTACGCGATCTCCAGTCCCTCGAAAAACCTCGACCTAACATTATACTGCTCGACCTGCAACTCCCGGGAATGGGTGGACTCGACTCCATCCGCTATTTTAAGGAGTACGCTCCCAAAGCGAAAATAGTCATTCTCACCCAATCAGATCAGGAGGCAGACGTGCTTCGAGCGATATTGCTCGGGGCTTCCGGCTACCTTCTAAAGTCGGCCCGGGTTAAGGAAATCGTCGATGGCATTCGACTCGTACATAGAGGTGGAGCCACATTGGATCCCAGTGTCGCCAAGTTCTTACTACAGAACTTGCAATCTCGTCTGCCTCAAGAAAACCTAGACATTGGACTTTCCGATCGGGAAATGGAGATCCTGAAACTTCTCAGCGAGGGTCTCGTCAAAAAGCAGATCGCTCAGAAACTCTCGATCGGTTACGCTACTGTCGATACCCACGTCGGGCATATTTACGAGAAACTGCACGTCAACAACGCCCCGTCAGCAGTGGGCAAGGCCTACAAGTTAGGACTCTTTCCGAAGGATTAATTCAACCGCTATTTAGCTGGCTGCTTAAGGATTCTGGCAGCCTCCTGCTAGTTGAATAACCTTTGGACAACCTCTCCTGCTAGGATCGGGAGGGGCCACTAGATCGTCGTTTTATAGGCGAAATACGTTACACGAAAAAAATTTCGTTATTTCTTTCAGATTCGCTTGACTCAGCCGTTTTAAATGCGAATAGATATTCGTGTATTAAATTTCTTACTTTAAAAACGATGAAAAACGCAGAAAACAAAAAACGAACCGAGATGATCGGCAGCGAAACGAAAACGTCTTCCAGCTCAAAACGGGGAAAGCGTATTACTAGAAAAGGTCTTGGAAGGTCTTTCTGGGGAAGCCGGAGTGGCCTATTCTCAAGCAGAAGCCCCTCCGCTCACTGGTCGAGCAATCTAAACCTAAACTAGGTGCAGGAAGGGGGGAGCCGATGAAAGAACAAACCACAGAGAACCCGAAACTCCTGATGGAGTTTGTCCGACTTAAACCGAGGAGCCGGGTGAAGAGTTTTATTCAGCGGAAGGCTGACGGCATATTTCGACGGTACCCTCGCCTCGAGGCTATCAGGATCAATGTGAAGCGGGAATCAGAAAGCAGCGCTAATCCGAGCTACATTGCCCAGACAAGGCTCGTCCTGCCGGGATACGACAGGATAATAGAAAAACGCGGAGCCGCATTGTTCGAAGCGATCGCAGAGGCATTCGAAGTTGCCGATCGCCAGCTCCGCAAGCGAGCCCGCCTTTTCAAGGCAAGACAACGACATGAGCCAATCTAATTTGGAGGAAAAACGAGGACTACGGCGCCGCCGACGTGGAGGAGGCGGCGCCACTTCTCATTCTATGAGTACAGGATCGAAAACTATTAATAGACGAAATCGAATTCCTGATGCCGACTTCGCATTTTACGGTTTACATCCGAGCGAAATGGGAAAAACTGGTCCCATTGTGACCCAACAAGCTTCCTCAAAAAAATCGGATTCCTGGACCTTTTTCTCAAACCACACTCACGTGCTGCTTTGCCTATACCGAGATCCCGACATTTTGCTGAGAGAAGTTGCCATCGAGGTTGGGATCACAGAGCGAGCGGTCCAGAAGATCGTAGCCGAGCTCGAGGACGCGCAGGTCGTGAAACGCACTCGCGTGGGGAGACGGAATCACTACATGATCCGAAAACGTTCCAAGCTCCGACATCCCATCGAATCCCACAGATCGGTGGCGGACCTGCTGGAATTCGTGCACTGATTCCTTCCGACAGTCCCGCACGAGCGCAATCCGGCACCGTACTCGCCGGTTATATGCCTGTGGGCTCCGGCAAGGCACCATCACTTGGGAATCCGAACTGCCGCTAATTTACCTATCTCTACACGCGAGCTTATTCTGATATAGCAACCTTTTCTCCAAATCCAAACCGTGTGAAAAATCCACAAGCGCCATTAAACTAATGTTCTACTTTACGACCGATACGAAAAACGCTGAATCAACATCCGACTCAGGGGCGAACCTAGTCACGCCTCGACTTTAGAGACTTTCCTCCCAAACGCACTGCTATACGGCGAGGAATTACTATCGTTACCGCATGGATCTAATGGGTTACTCTCTTCCTTTGGCTGCACTGCTTCCTTTTTTTGGAGCTTTCGTTGCCGCCGCGCTTGGTCGCTACCACCGCAATGCTCCCGCGTGGGGCGCCGCCGTGACTGCCGCAAGCTCCCTCCTCCTTCTCATTCCTCTCATACCTCGGGTGCTCGAGGGGGAAACACTGATTCAGTCCTGGAACTGGATCCCCAGTTTAGGAATGGAGTTCGCGTTCCGCCTGGACGGGTTGTCCCTAATGTTCAGCCTGATGATCCTGGTCATTGGAATCCTAGTCATCCTTTACACTGGCTACTACCTGTCGGCAAAGGACTCGACGACCCGATTTTTCAACTACCTCCTACTGTTCATGGGATCGATGGTAGGCTTGGTTCTTTCAGAAAATTTGCTGCTACTGCTCATTTTCTGGGAACTCACCGCATTGAGTTCTTTCCTTCTCATCAGCTACTGGGGCCATCGCGAGGACGCCCGACACGGAGCTCGAATGGCATTGACCGTCACCGGGATGGGAGGCCTCGCCTTGCTGGGAGCCGTGCTTCTACCTCAGAGAGTGAAAATCTGAAGTTGCGTTATCCGGAAAATGAAATCGGATAGCAGGATGCCCTCCCTCAGCAAACTGCTCGATTCCCAAGACCCGGATTTATACAAGCTCCAAACACATGCCTCCGGACCCGGAGGCTCCCTTCCGCTACAAGCCGATGATCTAAGAGGCATGGCCAGCGGCGACTTCTTTGGAATGACGCAAAACGCGGGCATGGGCTGGGACCCAAAACGTCTCCTTGGAAAACAGTTTCTTATCCTCAGCACGCAAGGCGGATTGCGAGCGCCAGATGGCTCGCCTATAGCGCTGGGTTATCACACCGGACACTGGGAAATCGGAATGCTCGTCGAGGAAGCGTCGAAAGCGTTCTCGGAGGAAGGAGCGATTCCGTTTGCCGCCTACTGTAGCGACCCTTGTGATGGCCGGACCAACGGAACAGTCGGAATGCTCGACAGCCTCCCCTACAGAAACGACGCCGCCACTGTATTTCGAAGGCAAATACGCTCGCTTCCAACCCGCCGAGGGGTTGTCGGTATCGCCACCTGCGACAAGGGCCTCCCGGCGATGCTTATGGCTTTGGCGGGGACGCCGACATTACCGACAATTCTGGTTCCTGGAGGAGTCACTCTTTTAGCCGAGGAAGGAGAAGACGCCGGAAAAGTGCAAACGCTTCCGACTCGATTCGCCCACCAAGAGGTTGATATCGAATACGCCGCAGAGATGGGATGCAAAGCCTGCGGCACTCCAGGAGGCGGATGCCAATTTATGGGTACTGCAGCAACTAGCCAGGTCGTCGCCGAAGCCCTTGGCCTCACCCTACCCCATGCGGCGCTCGCTCCTAGTGGCGCCCCTATTTGGAAGGATCTGGCCCGCCGATCTGCCAAGGCTTTGATCGAACTTGAAGCAATGCAGAAAACCACCGGCGACATCCTAACGGACGACTCAATCTACAACGCCATGGTAGTGCATGCTGCGGTTGGGGGATCCACTAATCTTGTTCTTCACATTCCCGCCATTGCCCATGCAGCCGGACTACGACAGCCAACGGTAGAAGACTGGGCCCGTATCAACCGTTCCGTTCCCCGAATCGTCGATTCATTGCCAAACGGACCCAAGCACTTCGCAACTGTTCAGGTTTTTCTCGCGGGTGGTGTCCCCGAAATCATGTTACACTTGCGAGAACTGGAGCTGCTGAAACTCGACGCCTTAACCGTGACCGGGGCTACTCTGGGTGAAAATCTTGAATGGTGGGAATCCTCAGAACGCCGTGCCGTACTCAAGGAGAAACTGAAAACGCTAGACGGAATCGATCCTGATGAAGTAATCATGTCACCCCCTAAAGCCAGGCAAAGGGGATTGACGAGTACGGTGACTTTTATGCAGGGCAATTTGGCTCCCGAGGGCGCCTTGGTCAAAAGTACGGCCATTTCTCCGGATAGAATCGATGAAGACGGATTCTATCGACATGAGGGTCCTGCTCGAGTCATGACGAGCGAGGCGGAGGCGATCGAAGCGATTAAGTCGGGGAAAATTCAACCTGGCGACACCATGGTCCTTATTGGAATTGGCCCGGGCTGCGGTATGCCAGAAACCTACCAGATCACCTCGGCCCTCAAGCACATGAAAGGGGGCGAAAGCATCGCTCTGATAACGGACGGCCGCTTTTCCGGTGTCTCCACCGGAGCCTGCATCGGCCATGTCAGTCCTGAGGCCTGGGCGGGCGGGCCCATTGGACGTATTCTAGACGGCGATACCATTCGAGTAGAAATCGACACCCACCGCTTGCAGGGATCCGCAGATATCGTATCGATCGATGCGAAGGAACTCTCGCAGCGCTCCATCAATCCGGCCCTGAAACCCGATCCTCGGGTCCCCGCAGACACGCGACTATGGGCCGCCCTGCAAAATGCGTGCGGAGGTTCCTGGTCCGGATGCGTCTACGACGCCGACCGAATTTCCGAGCTGCTGGAGAAGGGACTAGAGGCAGAGGGCCGATAGCAACGAAGCGGTTCCGATCTCTTTGGAATCGATCGAGTTGCGTCTCTAATACAGGGTATCCCTCGCCTCCATCCGCTCAAGCAACTGGGCATTTCTCCGATAAGGAACTCTATGAGATTCCTGGTCCTCGCAATCGTTCTGCTTTCTGGGCCGACCGTTTCGCTCGGAATCGGCGAATTCGAAAAGAAGATCGAGGACGCCAGTACGATCGAAGCGAAGATCGCTCTAGCCGAAGAGGGGTTTCGAACCATCGAAGGGTTCGTCCCTCGAGAACTCTTTATGAGCTTCTGGTCGATCGACGCTCTTGGAGAAATCGTTTCGTTCTACAAATCGATCCTAGATTCGAAAGGAATCGAAGGGCTGATTCCGGAGCACTCAAATATATCGAGGATCTGCGCGATGGAAATGGGGGACTATCGCTACTTTTTCGAGCCCCTTAAGGTAGAGTTAGATGCGGTATTGGAGAAACCATTAGAAAGCATTGAGACCTCACGGATCCTTCCCCTCAAACGGAATATTTCACAAAACGACAATCTTCAATCCTGGACCGTAGAGGACATACGTTCTCTCATCGAGTTCTGGTTTCTTTCTGGATATGGTCATGGACTTTCTGACATTGATGACCTTTTGAAAGCAGATTGGTCGGATTCGGACATTGAATACTGGGAACTCGTTTTCTCCACGTTTCACCACAGTCCCAATCTGATCATTAACGCGATGAAGGATAAGTTGCTAATCGGTCACGCCGACATCCATGGACTTAGCAGTGCCCAAGAGTATTTTGACTCTCTCTGGACGGTGCCAGAAATCGCGCAAAACAGGATTGAAGTCTCAACGGGAGGCCCCCGACTCGACCTCTACTAACCTCCACTGCTTCGTGAATTAGTCAGTCCAAAGAGCGAAACGTTCAGGCGTTTCTAAGGCTCTCATTTTTCGCTGGGCTTCCTACCCTAACGCAATGGCCCAACATCCCCTGCTAGTCGAATGGACTTGCACTCTGTGCCCGACTCTTCACTCAATTCCATTAAGCTCTGCAATAACTTCACGAACACATGGACGAACCACTCTCGGACGACTACTCTATCTGGGGATACCGGCTTTTTCTAGACCGGGAACCTGAATCGGAACAAACGATTAAAAACCGCACTGGCGTATTCAAAAGCAGCAAGCTGCTTCGCCAGCACTTCCTTTCATCCGAGGAGTTTATCGCGAATAATCCAGAGTGGGACCTGTTCTTTTATTTGGGGCTTTCGCCAAAAATGAATGTGTCCACTGAACTAGGCAGTGAACAGCAAAAGGACTTCATTCAACACGTCCAGAGGACCTGGGAAGAGCTCGGTAAATCTGACCCCCATTGGTCCGTTCTTTCGCAGGACTCCCACCGGAGTGACAAGATCGAAGACAGCCACGAGAATTTCAAAAAGAGCGCTGAAATCGATATGATGATCCTCGATTCAACGCTTGAGCGAAACGGTATCGACATCAAAAGCTTCAAATCTTGTCGCGAATTCGGCTGCGGCGTGGGGAGAGTAACCCGTCTACTCGCGGATCGGTTCGACGAAGTTGAGGGCATTGACATCTCCCGCAATCATCTGGAAATCGCCAGGAAATCGATTGCCGACGACGGCCTGGCCCACGTGGATTTTCGACACGTGAATGATCCCGCCGGCCTCGCAGAACTTCCTAAAACCGACTTTATATTTTCGGTGATGGTTTTGCAGCACAACCCACCTCCCATTATGGCGATTCTACTAGGAAATTTGTTGAATTCCCTCGCTCCAAACGGTGTCGCATTAATCCAAATACCAACCTACAAACGGACCTACTCTTTCGACGTTGATACCTATATCGAATCCCCTCCCTTTGAAGAGGACGAACTGGAAATGCACTACTTGCCCCAGAGTGAAGTCTTTGAAATTATAGATGAAGCCGACTGCAGACCCATCGAAGTAATCGAGGACAACTATATCGGCAGAAGAGGCAACGAGCTTTCCAATACTTTTCTGATACGAAAGAAGGACATTTCCTCAAAAGGATAAAGAACCCGTCTCAAGTCTCTTCCTGGGCTCAGGATCTAAGTTGTCTTTCTCAAAAGCTCGGCCGATCAAGCCGATCTCAATGATCATTGATTATACGCCTTCGAACTCTAAAGTCTCATACCTGCGTTCCTTATAACAGGTATTTTCCTAGAAGACCCAAAGCGGTCTAGAGTGCGGGAACTATTTTCAAATCTTGGATACAGAATGAGAGTGTCCGCTCGTCACCTGGCATCTTTATGCCAGCAGTGGGAGTCTCAAATGCAAAGCGATTAACCCCCGGAGCCAAGTTCACGTTTTGCCGCAACTGTATCCACGGACCAGGAACTAATTCCTCCGCCAAGAGCGACATCCCATCCGCTGAAAGTTTCAGCAAGCGCGGATCCAATGTCCTGACACCAAAGCTAAGCGCAACTGTCTTGGCAGTTTCGGCCTCGTTAACGACATGAAACAATCCAAGTGACTCAGCCCAACGCCACGAATGCAAACCATCTAGTTCTTCGGCGTACCAACCATCGTCAAACTGTAGCTTCACCTGAAACACGCTCGGCTCAGCGTTTTCCTCGCTTAACGCTATACTGAAATCGCGGATACAAACTCGCAAATCACGCGTTTCACCGGCCAGCGCAACACTCGGCTCGTCAGTCTCAAGCACCAACTGCGAAACCCCCGGCTCCATCCCGATACTAAACTGTCTGCGCTCCCACGCCCTCGTGTCGAGAGTCTCCGTAAATAAGATCTGGCCATCCTGGTAGACCCGCAACGAACGCTCGTTAAGTGAAAGTACATCGTAGGAAATCGTCGCAACCCGAGCCTCCGGCAACTCGTTGCTCAGAACGATCAAATTACGTGCACCGCCCCAATGCCACTCATGGCCATCAGCTGTCTCCAAAGCCGACCAGCCATCCTGAAATTCTACCAAGAACGGTGCTACCAAATTGGGTGCAGGTTCAGATTTCGATCCGCTACCGCAGCCTTTGAGAAACAAGGAACTTAAAACTAGGATAGAAAAACAACGAAGTCGCATCGAGCCAGCCAACAAGAAAGCCGAAACAATACGAGTCGGAAATTCCTCCCTTAAACTGACTTCATTCCAATCAAAATGGGGTTGATCGGACCCATTGATATACAATCCACCTTAGATGGGGTCCGGTAAAGGATCCGCCCAGCTTCCACCGAATCGCTGCGCGACGATCCTAGATCGCCCATCTCCGCTCGCCAACTCGCTCCGTCGAACCTGCCGCGAGGAACAGAGATTCGGAAAATACCCAATCCGGCCAAGGCGCGCCATCCGTAGCTCACAGAGCGAAGGATGGCGTCCCGTAAAGGATTCGAACCTCTGTTTCATGGATGAAATCCATGCGTCCTAAGCCTGACTAGACGAACGGGACCCAATTAAGGAGCCGCAGAACCTAAAATTTATCAAACGGCATGCAAGATTTAATCAACTCCCCGCCAGGGGCTCTCATCCCCCATTGGCGTTGTACACAAAAAGACCGCTTGCCTTTCAGCAGCGGTCTCTTGGCTTAACTGGTACCCCGTAGGGGATTGGTTCGGCCTGGCCGAATCGCTGCGCGACGGTCCTGGACCGCCCATCTCCGCTCGCCGGCTCGCTCCGTCGAACCAGCCGTCAAGAGGCGACAGGGGCTCTCATCCCCCATTGGCGTTATACACAAAAAGACCGCTTGCCTTTCAGCAGCGGTCTCTTGGCTTAACTGGTACCCCGTAGGGGATTCGAACCCCTGTCGCATGGATGAAAACCATGTGTCCTAGGCCTGGCTAGACGAACGGGGCGTCAGCTAAGAGCCGCAGAACCTAGAAATACGCCTCTCCCATGCAAGGCTTTTTTTCCAAATTTTAGGTCCTGATTGGGAAAGAAAAATCTCCCGGAGAATCCTATTTGTGTCCACCGCACTTGCCATCGCCCACTAAATTCGCTTTACCCAATCATAGGCAACACTTTGCCAAATCGATCTAGCATAAACGAGATGGGGATTTTCAACATATTCAGAAGCGACGCTTCACTGACGATTGCGGACTGCCTCAACCGGTCGGTCACGAAAGTGAGCAACTTCCCCGCGACACTAAACGGAAGGTCCCCAGGAGGGGAAACCACCCCCCTTTGCCGCATCTCAGAGGAAAAAAGGAAATACTACATCACAGCCCTAGATCCAGACAGCCTTCCCCTGCTGGACGGAGAACCCATCGACCAGCGGATGGAGATCAAGCGCGACCAGCTATACCCTCTCACTCTCAAGGGGCACCTTTTAGCAATCGCTGTAGGATCCGATGAACCTGATTTAGGTAAAGACTTTCGAGCTCACAAATGGAGTGTTGAAGCTTCCAGTGGCGATCGACTCAGACTCCAACTAAAATCTAGCGAGCTAAACCAAAGGAGCTTACAGGAACGGTTTACACCGACGAGTCGTTTCATTGCGATCCCTGGAAGCCTCAATATTCACTTTCCACTGAAAGAGCTCATCAACCTTTTGCCAAAGGAGCCCGCGGCCACCCCCCCCCTCCGAACCCCCTCCCTCATACGGCACAGATGCGGCAGCGAGAGTGGGTCTTAACAGCGACCCCACTTGCCCGATTTGCTGGAAGACCTTTCCCAAAGGTGATGTCATGAACATCGCTGCCCACGAGGATCTGATGGGCGATCCGGAACTCGGGCCCTATACGAAATTGCGTTTCGTCGCCAATCGATTCAACGAACTAGGCCAGGCTTTAGATGAAAAAGGCGTCGTGTGCGTTGAACTGGCCTGCCCTCACTGCCGCGGCCGACTACCCACCTCTTTTTTAAGCCAGAATCACTTGATATTGTCTGTAGTAGGAGCCCCCAGCAGCGGGAAGTCTTACTATCTTTCAACGTTGCTTCAGCTTCTGCCCGAAGAATTGATCCGCACCCATGGATGCGTTCTGCAAGATGGCGACCCCAGCGGCAACGTGCGGCTGAACGAGATGAAGAACCGGCTTTTCTCGGCAACAACGCCAGAAGACGCTTTCATTTCCAAGACGGACTTTGAAGGCCTCATGTACGAGCAGCTTCCCCGAAACGGCAAGAAGGTCGCCCTGCCACGGCCTTTCGTTTACCACCTGCGGCAAATCAAAAACGCGGACCGTCGGGTAGCTCTCGTGTTTTACGACAACGCAGGTGAGCACTTCAAACCCACCGTCAGTCTCGACGACTCCCCCGGCGCCCTTCACGTCGCAGCGTCCTCAGCTCTGTTTTTCCTGTATGATCCAACCGCAAATCGAGAATTCCGTAAACGACTACGCCGTAAGCGTGACCCTCAGCTAAGGTCTCAAGCGACAGACGAGCAGGACACCATCCTCGCTGAGATGGGAATACGCGTCAAAAAGCTGAAAGCCAAAGATAGTCATGAGCTCGTGGATACACCATTAGCAGTTATGGTTGGGAAGTGTGATGTTTGGAAGTCAATCCTGCCTGAAAACGCGCTTTCCATCCCGGAAAACCGCCCCCTGACAAGCGATGAAATCGATCGGAATAGCGAGGTGACAAGGAACCTCCTATTGGACTATTGCCCCACGATCGTCGCCAACGCAGAGTCTATCTCCTCCTGTATTCGGTATTTTCCGATATCACCCCTTGGTCATTCACCCAAGGAAATCAAGGAAGGCCCCTTGACCGGAAAGCTCGCGCCATCTCCCCGGAGACTTCAGCCGATTTTAGCAACTGCACCCACGCTTTGGGCGCTATCCGAAACCGCTCCAGACATCCTTTCACCCTCCTCCGATACCCCTTCCCCCTTGAGCTAACCGTGTCGCTGCAATACATACATACCAGCGCTCGGCGAGGCTTGGAGCCGGGAAAGTCCGGCTTTTGTTGCGTCGCCCGCGATCGCGACCTGCCGGCCGATCTGGAAAAGGAACTGGAAAAACTAAGTCGTTACGAACATATCCCCGGTAAATCGAGCCCAGTAATTCTGCGTCACCTGACACTACCAAGCCGCACTGGCAATTTCCACATCCTCACCCGCCTGAGCGATTCTGGTACAGACTATTCTAAACGCAACAACCACATCGCCCACCATCTAGCCTTCTCCGAGGACGAGATATCGGTCCTTCCGGATCCCGCTACGATTCTTCTTTTTTGGAAAGGATGGAAGAATTCCTGGATCGAACCCCCCAGAATACTTCAAGAACGAGACCAATTTAAGATAGGTGATCTGGATATTTCTACAGAAGTCACTTCGATCGATTTCGACTCACCCATCGAAACGGGCAGTCCACGGGATAGCGCTTTCATTGTCGAAGCGGGTAAAGAGCCCGATCTCGCCCATCATTTTCGTAATGAACTTCTCACCCTTCCTGCGAGCCAACGCTGGGATGTTCCCTTCACAAACTTCATCCTGACGTCCGATCAGCCGACCCAGTTTTTGTGGCGAGGAAACTGGAAAGACCGGCCTCTTCCCTTTGAGTTCGAACGACTATCAGATAAAGTAGGTCCCATCGTGTCGCCTAGGATTACCGAGGAGCAACTACTCAATGAGCCTGAGGATGATTCCCATCGGATTACGAAATCAGCTCCCAAAGTCGAAATCCCGACGGAACTAACACGAGCGGATCGCAAACGTCCAAAGCTGAAATGGACCCGACGTCGCCTCTCTAATACGCTAAACCTAACCCTGGCATGCCTGGCCATCCTTTGCTGCGGAACGATCGCTTACCTCCTCCTTGATTTCAGTTCGCCGCCGGAACCCGCGGAGCCACAAATACCTCAGGAAGCGGCTTCTTCCGATACGGGTGATCCCAATAGCGGAGCGGACGGCTCGTTAGATCCCCATGAAGCATGGATGTCACTCATTGATTCCGGGCGCCTATATGAGGATATCGAGCTCGGTCTGAATGTCGCAGAAGCATTGTCATCACTCGGGCAACCCAAACCGCTCCAGATCGCTAAGGCTCTATCAGCTGTCAGAGACTCCATTGAGAATCGCCCGCCAGAACCAATCACGATTGTTCCTGTTCCAAGCTCGCTTGTTCACAGCGATACCAGCCAGTGGTTCCTAGAACCCGAATTCGCCTCGGCGCTATAATCACTAGGCGCCCTCCTTATTCCCGAGTCACTCGTCCCATTTTTTCAGGAGCCTCTCGCCAGCAACCCGATCTTCGGACCGCTTCGTGAACACGGTCCCTTCGACCGCTTTATTCCGGAGGACACAATTCTCAGCATAAAAGCCGTTCGTCGGGCCGCGAGAGACCGCCTCGTCCAAAACGGTATCGATGCTATTACCGCCGCAGAGGAATACAGGAAACAATGGCAATCTCTATCAGGGGACGATGTTCACCATAGCATCCAAAAATTGGAGACAGCGTTCGAGTTGAACCCAAGTGAACGCTATTTAGCTCAAGATAGCAACGGCCTTCTCGTCTCTCCAACCCAAATAGAGATCTCCGAATATCTGAGAACCCTGTACGAGGGATTCATGCTACGACGGGTCTCATCGTTCATTTCATCGCCTGAATTTCGTGATGCCCTAAACACCGCCAACCAGGAGCGCCGCACAGCGATCGAGCTAGCCCGATCGATTCACCAGGTCTTTGTCACGGCAAGGGCGCTTTCCGAACCAATGGCAACCAAGCTGGAGAATATTCGCGAACAATGGCGGGAAACTTTCATAAGAGACGATTTGATGGAGGAGACCATGATTAATTTTAACCTCGAACGCCTGGCTAATAGAAAGCGCCACCTGTCCACTCTGCAGTCTCAGTTTTCCCAAAGTACATTGGCTGACCTAGACTCCACCAACCGGATCCTAGACTCCGTTGACAAAGCGGAACAGTCCATTCAGGCCATCAATTCGAATTCCGAATGGGCTTTGCTTCTGGGAACTCCATAAATCCACCCAAAAAAAATTGCGCGAGGAATGGATTGTCTTCCTAACTCAAACGAGACAGCGTTTTCTCAAACATTTGTTTTACACGCATGCGACCCGACGCCTCCAGACTTGTATATCGAATAAAGACCGCCCTCAAGGGCGAGTCCAACGGCTTGGAAACAGCCAACTTGGCATGGCAATATGCGAAGGAAGTCGAACTCAGCCTCGCTCTCCTGAAGCAGTGTCTCGAGACAGAGAGCGACCTCGAGGTCTACGTCGCTACCTATTCGAATCCCAGCGTGCTGGATACCCTCAATACCCTCGATTTTGGAGGGGCAAAGGAATGGAGTGACCACTGCGAGAAATTTGGATGGAGGAAAGCGGATGAAATTGACCCTGCGCAGTTGAAGCAACTGCAAGAGAGATTCTCACAAATCGAAGATCCAAAAACTTGGCTGCAAGGTGAATTTCGGGCCAAAGTTAGAGCGAAAAAGCCCCTCGAAGCCTACCAAATCGCAAGCCTCATCTGCGAGAAGTTTGAAGCCGATGCCAATCTTACGAGCGAGTTGGAGCGGCTCAAGTCCCAGGTCATCGATCAGGCAGAATCTGAGCTCTCAAGCGCATTGCAGGAGCTCATGCCCGCCGAAACGCCCGAGGCGATCGTTGCCCGATACCGCTCCTGCGGCATAGAGTTCCCAGATAAGGAAGGTTCCATCAAAACCGTCCTTTTGACTATGGAGGAAAACGCTGTTCGAGATGCAACAGCCGCTGTTGAATCGCTCATCGAACAGGCCAAGTCTTCCCATACGGATGAAGAGAAAAGCGCTCTCGAAAAGGCCTATTTTGAATGCGACTACCAGCTTACCTTAACGGACACGCGATCCAAAATCGATCCCAAGTTACGCGACGCCTACTCTACCGTTGTAACAGAAATCTCCCATCACAGAGCTGGAAACGAATCCAATCTTCTCATACAAAACGCCATCGATGACTTAAGAAAAGTTCTACAGGGACTGTCTATAAGCTTTGGGCGCAAAAAGGCGACAGTCCACGATGCTAAAGAACGTCTCAAATCATTCGAAGCTCAGGCGAAGCGGATGGGAAGGCGGATTCCGGCTGAAGTCCAGGAAGACATCAAAAAAGCTCTTTCTGAAGCCACCCGTAAACGGGCCCCAAAATACGCCATTCTGGCATCGGGCGCGCTGGTCATTCTCCTGATAATCGGCTATATCGCAAATAGTCAGGTAAAGAATAACCAATATTCGGAAACTCTCCAAATCGCTACCGCCGCCCTCAACCAAGCCGCCGCTAACCAAGATATCGAACAGGCGGAACAAGCGCTTCTGGAGCGAAAAGGGCTTATCGCCAATGCTCCTTCTGGCCATGCCATCAAAGAAGCTGCGGGATCCCTGCAAAGCTGGATCACCGAACAGAAAGGCCTCCAAAAGGAATACACTGAGATCGCAGATCGCCTGGACGCCTTTCGGGGCGCTGAAAATGCCGATCCCAATGCTCCTGAAATCGATGCCTTTCTAAGCAGGGCAACGACGACCCTTGCCTCGATAGACGTCGGCCTGGAAAACGATTCCGAAGCAAGAATCGCCCGATTTGAAAGTTGGCGCAAAGACCAGATTTCCGCGCAACTGAACCATCGGAAACAAGTATTGCTCGGCTATGTCCGAGAAGCTCAAAACAATCTTGAGCAAGCAGCGGCAGCCTCAAACGACACTGAATTCGAAGCAAGCTCCAGAGCCATCGTTGAGTCGATCGCAAACGCGCGCCTACATATTTCCCAATACCCTGATTCGGATCAGAATTCACTTCAGCAACGCAGTATCGGGCGGATTGAAGAATCCCTCAAAAGCATTCAGGAAAAGCGAGATACCATGCTCGCTGCTCAGAAATCAATTAAAGGAGCCGACAACCTAGAGGGATATCTCAAATCGCTGGAAGCAATATACAATTTTGAGACCCTCCCTCCAGACGGCAAACGGAACATTGGCCGGATACTGAAGTTGGAAAATCAATACAAATCCCTGATGCAGAATTTAATAATGCCAGGCAACCCCGAAGGGTGGGAGGCATTGAGCGCATCGGGCGATTTTGCGGCAGAAAAACAAACCCTCGATGAGGCTGAAACAGCGTTTGTGGAGCGAATGATCAACAATCCCTTGTTTCCTACCATTTACGAATCGAAGGTTAAATACTTCGAAGGCGCTCCTATAGCTAAAAACGAGTATTCCGTATTTCTGGCAGATCCCATTCAAAAAGGGGATAAGGCCGGACTGAAAACGGGAATCAATTTTAGTTTCAAAGTCCGGGGTTTCGACGAGAATGGGGATGCCGAAGAGGAAGCTTTGGAGATGAATTTCCTAAGCCATCCTGACGGCACATTCTGGGGTTTCTTCTACGAGCCCTCCGAATTATCCAAAGAGTCGATCTACTACCAGGAATCTCTCCGCGTATCCTTCATGAAGATACTTGCGGGCGCTCCTCGTTTTTTTCCGCTCGAACTGATCGACGAACTAACCTCCAAGAGAACCCTATCTCCGGCCTTTCGCGCCTACTGGCAGCAGCAGCTTATTGAGCTCATGGAAATGAATCCCTGGAAGTGGGGCATGCCGCTCTCCCCTGAATTACAGATTCAAATTGAGTCTTTCGAAGAGCTTGATCCAGATGGAATCGACCAACAGCAATGGCTATCGACCGTGGAACAGATATCCCCTTCTGTCTTGCTCACCGAACACTTTCGAATCGCAAGCAAGACGAAAGTAGCAGATGAGGCTAAGGCATTTGTCGAATTCTATTCCTACGCAAAAGCGGGGGAAATGAAACTTTTAGGACAGGCCAACGAATCCGGAAAAATCGAATACGAACATCCTCGATTCGATGACGAGAAAATCTGGATCGTCAACGGACTAACAGGTCGAATCGAACGCTTTGAGGCAGAGACAAACATCGCCCCCTACTCTCCCGTGATCGCGTACCGTTTTGAAGATCAACCCGCATCTCGAGTAATCCAAAAGACAGAAATGCGTACAGGTATCGATTTGAGTTCAAACCGATATTCACAAAAGCTCCCTCCTCTATTTAACTAGTGCCCCCTGGAAGCTCTTGGCACTTCCCATGGCCACCTTGAATCCAAACGGAGTGACTGCGGGTGGTCCATCCTACCTTAGATAGAAGAGAAATTGTCGGCTGTCATCCTCGCCCAAATTCTATTTTCCCCGCACACGCTCACCTAAGCGAAACCCAATCCAACGCGGAAAGGCCCAACAATACGCCTTTCCATGCTTGACAGCCCCCCCTTGCTATTTCCATTTTCTCCCTCTTTTTCCAATTTTTAGTCATGAGACCGACATACAGACCACACCGCTTGAAACGAGTTCGCAAGATAGGCTTCCGTGCTAGAATGGGAACCAGAGGCGGCCGCGCCCTCATCAATGCCCGCAGACGCAAGGGTCGCAAACGGCTCGTGAACGTATAGACCGCCTCGGGCGATACGAGTCGGAGCCCTCAACCATGACTCCGAAGCTTACCCTTAAGTCAGGCCAGCGACTAAAGCGAAACAACGACTTCGTTCGCACGCGGAAACACGGCAGAACCTACCGTTGCCCGTATTTCGCCCTCTTTTCAACTATACACGCAGAGGAAAGTGGGGATCGCCTCTCGGCCCGTATTGGAATCTCCGCCTCTAAGCGAGTAGGCAACGCCGTCGCCCGAAACCGACTCAAGAGACGCTTCCGCGAGCTCTTCCGACTCCGGCAACATAAAATCCGGCAAGAAGCCGACATCGTGATCAGTATTCGATTCCCTGCAAACCGCGCCACCCTCGGCGAATTGGAACATCGATTCGAGCAGGCGGTACAGTACAATGGCCTAATTCGGCCTGAGAGCTCCAGCGACCAGTAGAATCGACCTGTCATTGCGCGCTTATTCTGCTTGCCTGAACATTTTCACCCTCTTTTATGACCGACCTTCGCTCTCGCGATAGAACTCGATAAAAATTTCCATATGGATAAGAAAAACACCGCTATAGGACTTCTACTCCTCGCTAGCGCATTCGCCCTGATGTTCTTTCAGGCTCCGCCGCCTTCTCAACCGGCTGAGACGCCCGTCACTACCCCTACCCAATCGCCCAGCCAAAATACACCATCCAATCCGTCTGAAGCGATTCCCGTGATCGCCCCCCAGGCAAACCTAAATGTTTCCGGCCCTGCAGAACTTGAGAGTATTGGAGCGAACCTGGACGAGAGAATTGTTACCCGCGACAACGCCCTAATGGAGGCAAGGTTCACTAACTATGGGGGAGCAATACAGGAAATCGTCCTCAAGGATTTCGAAAGGTCTCGCACCGATAATTCCCCCTACATCATGAACGAGCGTCGCTCGGGTCCAGCCCTTGAGCTAACGGGGCTCCAAGGACTAGATAAAAGCGAATCCTACCAGCTCGTCGAACCCAGCGATCCAAACACCGTTGAGTTTCGGAAAGTCATAAACGACAACTACCAAATTACCCGACGTTACACCATCAGTCAGGACGTTGAAAACGAGAAGGCCTATCTCGTCCGCCATGAACTTGAGTTTCGCAACCTCACGGCTAACCCGCTGTTCATCGGGGAATTCAACCTGAATTCCGGTACCGTCGCACCCTCAGGCCCCCAGGACGCGCAACTTCTAACGTTTGGCTACTACGATGGGGAAGACACGGAATTTCTCGCGCAAGGAAAATTCACGGGCAGCAACATTCCCTTCTTCAAATCTGCCCCGCGCGACTCTATCAGCGAAAATCGCAATGTTGATTGGGTATCTTTGAAGAATCAGTTTTTCATCACCATACTGAAGCCAGACCAGCCCGGAATTGGATACTTCGCTCAGCCTGTCCAGTTCCCCCAGGACGCCGACGAAACTCGGCCTCAGCTTGGCATGACAGGTTCCATGAAGCTCGGCAGTTTCACTTTGGCGCCCCAGGACACGCAAACGTATGGGTTTGACTACTACATTGGGCCGAAGGAGTTCGATCGCGTTTCGAGAGTGGGAGAGAACACTGAGGAAGGAATGCAGTTCGGCTTCTTTGGGGCAATTTCCAAATTGCTGCTCACCATGATGAATGGCTTCTACAGCTTCACGCACAACTACGGAGTTGCGATCATACTACTTACACTCGCCATCAAAATAGTGTTTCTTCCCATCAACCTAATGTCTTCACGCTCCATGAAGCGGATGGGGAAGCTCGGCGAGCCGATGAAGACCATTAACGAGAAGTTCGCCGACAACCCCACGAAAAAGCAGCAGCTGATGATGGAGATTTATAAGCTGAACAAGGTGAATCCTGTTGCCGGCTGCCTGCCAATGATCATCCAGATTCCAATCTTTTTCGGCCTTTTCTATATGTTGAGAAGCGCCGCGGAACTTCGTTTGGCCGATTTTATCTGGATTCGGGATCTCTCTATGGAGGAAGGCATTTTTACCCTGCCCTTCACCATTCCCTTTATGGGGGACCAGTTCAATATTCTACCTTTCATCTATCTGGTTTCACTGGTCGTCCAAATGGGCATGATGCCAACCCCTTCCGTGGACAACGCCCAGGTTAAGATGATGAAGTTCATGCCTTACATATTCTTTCCAATCATCTATACTTTCGCTTCTGGTCTCGTTCTGTACTGGACCGTCAACAACGTCTTCACCATCGGCCAGCAATGGATGATCAATCGCAAAAAAGACGACTTCGAACTCATTCTACCCGCAGCCTTGAAAAAAGCGATGGAAGCTCCCAAAAAGAAAAAGAAGAAACGTTAGGATCCAGTTTCTAACGGTCTGACAGAATCAACCCTCCAAGTTCTTACTTTAGCAATGTCCGGACACAGTAAATGGTCTACCATCAAACGGAAAAAAGGCGCCGCTGACGCTAAGCGAGGCCAAATATTCAGTCGTCTATCCAAGGAAATCACCCTCGCCGCGAAAAATGGTGGTGGCGACCCGGATATGAATCCAAAGCTCCGCACAGTGCTTCTCAAGGCAAGGGCTGAGAACATGCCGGTCGAAAACACTGAGCGAGCTATTAAGAAAGGCACCGGGGAACTTCCAGGCGTCGTTTACGAAGAATTTGTCTACGAAGGATATGCCCCGCACGGGGTGGCTGTCATAATTGAGGTCACAACGGACAACAAAAACCGGGCCGCATCCGATGTCCGCTCCACTTTCTCCAAGAACGGTGGAAACCTGGCCGGCGCTGGAGCGGTCGCGTTCATGTTTCAAAGAACCGGCCAATTCATTATTTCCAAAGACAAGGCTGACGAGGAGACGCTGATGGATATCGTCCTGGAAGCGGGGGCCGAAGACCTTAAAGTAGAGGAGGAATACTTCGAAGTGCTCGCGCCTTTGACCGAGTTTGACCATGTAAGCCAGGCTCTTTCCCAAGCTGGAATCGAACCAGACAACGCAGAACTCGCCTATCTGCCGGAAAATTTGACCCCCATCTCCAGTGCTGAGGACGCAAAGCAAGTCCTCCGCATCATAGATGCCTTGGACGATCTCGACGACATCCAGAACGTTTTCCACAATGCGGATATCCCAGAAGCGTTCATGCCGAATGACGACTAGCCCTTCTTGCAAAACCGCGTCATAAGGGAGAAGCCTGCTTGCAGGCTAAATTTATTTGCGCCATCTCCTTTCTACGATGAATCCCGCAGAGGAAGATATTGCACACCGCTACGATGGAGAAATAGGCCTTGTTTCTCCTCAGGATTTTCGCTGCGACACCTCCTTCGAATTTGAAAGTGGCCAGTCCATCCCCGAGTTCACCCTCCGCTACGAAACCTACGGACAACTCAATTCAGACCGGAACAATGTCGTTCTCGTCTCCCATGCCCTGACGGGGGATCACCATTGTGCCGGTGTTCACTCTCTCAAGGACCGGAAGCCAGGCTGGTGGAACAGTCTAATCGGGCCTGGTAAACCGATCGACACCAACCGATTTTTCGTGCTTTGCGCCAACTGCATTGGAGGGTGCCAAGGCTCGACCGGACCCAAGTCAATCGACCAGCGCACGGGACAGCCCTACAATCTCACGTTTCCCTTCGTGACAATTCGGGACATGATCCGTTCACAGAAAATCCTCCTTGACAGTTTGGGCGTATCGGAACTCTACGCCGTTATTGGAGGATCGATGGGTGGAATGCAAGTCCTTCAATGGGCGATTGAATACCCTTCTTTTGTAAGGCGTATCATTCCGATGGCTACAACCTGGAGGCAAAACGCCCAGGCAATCGCTTTTGACGAAGTAGGAAGACAGGCCATCATGCAGGATCCCGAATGGAAGCAGGGAAACTACGACCCTGACAAGGGACCCAACGTCGGTCTCGCGATCGCCCGGATGATGGCCCACATCACATACCTTTCCGATCGCAGCATGGACCGAAAATTCGGCCGAAAACGGCAAGAGGGCCAGGGGAATCGCTATTCCTTCAATATCGAGTTCGAAGTTGAAAACTATCTGAAATACCAAGCTCAAAGCTTCATCAATCGATTCGACGCGAATACGTATTTGTATTTCACTCGCGCTCTAGGATATTTCGATCTCGAAAGTGCCTACGGCAGTCTGGACGATGCGTTCAAATCGCTAAAGTGTAAAGCGCTCTCAGTCGCCTTTACTACTGACTGGCTGTTTCCGCCGAAACAAAACCGGGAGATCGTATTAGCTATGCTGAGACAGGGAATCGAAGCGTCCTACACAGAGTTGGATCTGGATCTCGGGCATGATTCGTTTCTAATCGAGTCCAACGAGCTTTTCAATCTTGTGCGTAACTTTCTTTCCACGTAATTGATATCGCCAATCCTCAGCTCGCGCTGAGGTCGTATATGGCGTAGCCGCTTAGCCAATTCGGGAGTATGTTAGATTCACGCTTCCAGTCTCCTCTAAGATAGACTTTGCGAGCAATGTGGAAATTTTGATGTCGGCAATAGGACTCGAACTGTTTTACCGAAAGAGGATTACCTCGTCTCGAATCAGCCCAATCCGCTGGATACACCTCATTTTCCAATCGCCGACCGTGTATTAGCATGCTCAGTCTGTTTTTCCAGTAGGCAAAGTTCACAAATCCAATGGTCAGATTTTGCGAAACGCGCAGCGCCTCCCGGATAACCTTAGATGGGCTATCCAGCTCCTGCAAAGTACGCGAGCAGATCACCCGGTCAAAATGATTGTCAGGAAACGAGCCCATGAACTCCATCATGTCACCCAAATAGGCGGATAGTCCTCGTTTGACGCAGTCGTGAATCTTTTCCGGACTCAAATCAACCCCCACACCCTTAGTCTGCCTACTTTGTTTCAGATACTCAAGAAGCACACCACGACCACATCCAAGATCCAATACGCGGGACCCGGGCTCTACCCAGTCTCGCATGATCTGCATATCTACGGATCGCTTGTCCTTGTACTTAGCCATAACAGTGAACTGTCCTAAGCTGCCACATCCGTTGATCAAGACAGAAAGCTGTCATAGAAAGTTAGCTTGGGTTCACTCAACCTTTGCTTCTGCACAGGCCGATCGAATTACTATGCCCACTCCTTCTCCCCGGCCATAAACAGCCGAATCTTCGTCCAAGGCTTTGCAGCGGCCATGAGGGGACAGGAATTTCCATTTACTCATCACAATAGAAAATTCTGGCCGAAGCATTACGTTCACCCCTCCAACTATCGCTGTTTCAGACTCCCCACTCCAGATGCTCTGGCAGGCGAAATGAGTAGCGACCAATGAGGGGGAGCAAGCCTATTCCAACAATAGCGATCGATTCCTTGGCCATATCCTCTGATATTATTTAAACTCCAAAACGGCCTGTTCCCATTTTAGTTTTGCCGCGTCCAACATTTCTTTGCCAATCGCTTCAATCACCGAGGCGACGACGGCATTGCCAAATTGCTTGTAGGCTTGCCCCGCGCGTGGATCAATTTTGAAGCTCTCGGGGAAACCCATCATACGCCGGCACTCAACGGGATGCAATTTGCGGACTACGCCATCCACAAGGTAGGCACCGGTTTTGGCTGCGGCTCCACCACCATGCGCAGAAAGAGTGATACCTTGACCTTCGGGCGAATAGATCCGCTCACCCTGTCCCCCTTTATTAATGACTCCAATTTGGATCGGTTTTTCAGATCTTGCACCCAAGTCTTCTCCCACGTTGGTATTCGTAATCGTAATGTCGTTACGAACGATTGCCATACTTTCAACTTTTGACTTTGGAAGTAATATGTCCCGTACCGACACCTTCTTTCCTGCTGGCTGCGGAAAGCTAAACTCGCCACTCACCACACCTTCCCTGATACCCACGATGTACAAACGCTTGCGAGCTTGGGGAACCCCGTAATCGGACGCGTTTAGAATAGCGTGCTTGGTCCTATACCCTTCGCCTTCCAGCATCGACAGCGTCCGTTTCAACGTATCTCCGTTCCTGTGTCGCGCATAATTGGCTACGTTTTCTAGAAAAACCGCCCTTGGTTTTTTGTCAGAGACCAGCCGCATCACTTCGAAAAACAATGTTCCCCGGGCATCTTCAAACCCAAGTTGCTTTCCACTTACCGAGAATGGCTGACATGGAAATCCCCCACATAGCACATCATGGTCCGGCACATCTGCAGCATCGATTTGAGTTATATCACCCACCGGCTTTTCCCCGAAGTTTCGTTCATAGGTAGCCGCTGCGTGCTTGTCGATTTCCGAGCTAAAAACGCACCGTCCACCCAATCGCTCCAACCCAATGCGAAACCCACCAATGCCAGCAAATAAATCGATAAACGTGAACATCGCCATAAAAGTCAAACGATCCGGGCCAATGCGTTGGGTGTAATTTCTCTCACGTCTCGCAATATCGTTTCCCGATTGAATACGCCATCTCGAAAGGAGGTTCTCGATTCCTTGGACTGAAAATCGAACCCGATTAGAGCCCGACCTACTCGCTCACCTGTGTAGCTATAATTAAAGTACACAATACTTGCATCCTGGCAATTGTTGAGAAGGAAGTCGTGCAACGCGCCCGCTCTTTCTGGAAACTCAATTTTAATGAAGCACGGGTACTCGATCAACGACGCGTCGTAGGGGATGATCCGGAACTCAACATCTTCATCTCCTGTGGCCTCTTCGAATGTTATCCCCATCTGCTCGAGTCGTTTTTCCAATACGGAAAATTGTTGAGGCATGGCGTCTATTCCAATTACCGGCGTCGCCTCCTTCAGATTTGAAAGCCCATGTTGGAATTCGATAATATTCACAGATTCCAAAAAAGTTTCCAGCAGATGGAGCAAGGCTCCTGCCTTTTCTGGAATCCTAAATCGGTAGTATCTTCTATGCGCTGAACCAATCCCCGCATGCCGAACGATGTAGGGCAGTTGTCCGAAATCCATATTCGATCCACAAATGATAGAAAGGACTTGTTTGCCTTGGACCAAATCCTTCTCTTTGAGCCATCCAGCAAGTCCCATCGCTCCCGCTGGCTCTGGAATCAATCGCTGGCTTTCCCACAAAAGTTCAATCGCAGCGCAAACTTCGGCATTCGTCACCGTGATGAAGCGGTCAATAAACTGGCGGCAATAGTGACTAGTGAGCTTGCCCGCTTGCTTCACTGCCGTTCCATCGCAAAACACATCTACATATTCGAGCTTCACAGGACCACCCTTCGCAACCGCCGCAGCCATGGACGCTTGGTCCACGCCCTCAACGCCAACAATTTCTATGGATGGATAGTACCGTTTGAGCCAGCAAGCAACTCCCGCTGCCATTCCACCGCCACCAATTTGCAAATACGCGATATCGAAGTCACCCTCACCCGCCATCACCACTTCATCGGCCAACGTACCTTGGCCCGCCATCACAGCTAGGTCATCATAAGGGTGAATGAAGGTCCTCTTTTCTACTTCCGAATACTTATGAGCCGCCTGCGATGCGTCGTCATAGGAATCTCCCTCCAGTCGGACATTCACAGCATCGCCTCCCAGCCTTCTAACCGCCTCCTGCTTCATTAACGGTGTAGAGCGGGGCATAAAAATCTCGGCGCTCGTCTTCAATGCTTTGGCAGCTAAGGCCACGCCCTGCGCATGGTTGCCCGCTGAAGCGCAAACCACGCCCTCGGCTTTTTCTTTTTCGCTTAAAAGACTCATTCGATTATACGCTCCCCTCCACTTGTAAGCATGGATTGGCGACAAATCCTCTCGCTTGATAAAAATACGGTCGCTTCCGTTCAAACGATGCAGAGGAGTAGGTCTGGCAATTTCGTAGACCCTTTGGCGAGCTTCAAGGATTGCCTGAAACAAGTCCTCGACAGATGGATACGCTGCAGCGCTATTCCCAAATTCGCTCATCTCAATCGCGCTATTTTTGTACGTGGTGGAGGAAACCCCAAACCATAAGCACTGCAAAAGTGCCGATCCATGCAGACACGTAAGCGAACGGTCCTACTTCCGGAGTGAGAACAGCAATCAATACGGCAAGCAATGTCGCTACAACGAGCGGGAAGATGATAACCTTGCCCAGTGGTGGGGGCGTACGCATAGCCGAAGATCCAAACAGCTTTCGGTGGCTTGGCGACCCTTTTTCTTTACCCTGTCCATTAATGAACCGCTTTGTTCGTCACGGCAGTAAGAACCGCTTCCAATACGCTCTAGTCTTCGCCGAACAATCTTTCGATTTCACGGCGATCTCGCTTCGTAGGGCGTCCCGTCCCGCGATCCCGGCGCAAGACCTTCTGCGCCGCAGTTTGCTGCAAAAGCAGATAGTCTTCGGGAGGCGTCAAATCCTCCATGAATTCGGCAACGAGTTTCGCCCCAACCCGCTTCTCGATGAGCCCCACCACTTTCAAGCGCTTGGTTATGGGGCCTGATTGAATTTCGACAACTTCGCCCACCTTGAGTCCGTAGGAAGGCTTTACCTTCTCATCTCGCACGCGGATCTTGCCTCCACGGCAAGCGTCAGACGCCAAGGTCCTGGTCCTGAATTGCCGAACGGCCCAAAGCCAGCGGTCAATTCGAGCTTTAGCTACCGGCTCGCCACTCATTTTTGGCCCAATGTTTCCCAATTGACCTCCCCAAGCTTAACCATGGGACAATCTTTCCCTTCCTTTTAGGAATTTTCAACGAACAAGTAGGACCATTCGGTCCGACCTTTCCTAAATCCTAGAGAAACTAGATTTTGGCTCTTCTTTCAATTTCCAGTCGCGAAAAAAACCCCGCTTATAACGAGAGTCTTTTCTGGATCCCGCTCTGAATCCACTACACCTGCCTGATAGGCCCTTGGCGACTTCAGAATCGATAATGCCGAAGCGCTTTTAGAGGTAATACGACACGTATCTGCCTTTTAGTTTCCAAATTTCGCGATTTTCCTTTCAACCCATCTGGAGCTGGTCCAACAATCGTTGGAACGCGTTCCTATCGCCTTATCGTGTCACGCTCCCAATCTAGCTACGCGCACTCTCGCTTTGATCCGATTTCACCCCTGTGTATAATCGCGCTGTCGATTATCGGCGTTTTCTTTATCTACAGCGCCCAGCACTACCAGCAAAGCAACGACTGGATTAAGCAAATCGTATGGATCTTCATCGGCTTCAGCGCCTATGCGGTAGTATCCTGGGTCGACTACAAGATCTTTCTCAAATACTCCCACTGGTTCTATTTTCTCGCTCTCTTTCTTTTGGCCATGGTCGAATGGAGCCCACTGGGTGTAACCATCTACGGCGCGACCCGATGGTTAGACGTCGGCCCCACTAATATCCAGCCAAGCGAGTTGGCAAAATTCGCCTGTATCATCGTCGTGGCCAGCTTTTTGACCCGATCTGAGATCGGTACCATACGGGATTCGATTCAAACTCTAGCCAAAATGGCGCTTGCGGTTTTCATTCCCTTCTTATTCATCTTGTTGCAGCCCGATCTGGGCACATCACTCGTGATTCCTACAGTCGTGTTCGCACAACTATACGCCTCCAATCTTTCAAAGTCCTTTTTCACCACAGCGTTAGCGATTTGCATCGTTCTGGTGGGGCTGGTGGTACTCGATACTTACAATTTCAGTAAGTACGTCACCGCCGAGAAGACAGAGGAACAGGTTGTCGAACGTCCTCACTATTGGATCCCCTTGGACGACTACCAAAGAGAACGAGTAATGGGATTTCTCTATCCCGACAAAGTCAATCGTCGTGACGAAGGCTGGAATCGGGAACAATCAATTATATCCGTTGGATCCGGCGGCTTGACAGGTAAAGGCTACCTGAAAGGCAACCAGGCCCAACTGGGCTATCTGCCTCGTGCAGTGGCCCACAACGACTTCATTTTCTCCGTCATCGCGGAGGAAACCGGCTTTTTGGGAAGCGTGGTCGTGGTATCTCTATTCGGCTTGCTGATAGGAAACAACATCCGCATCGCCACTATCGCACGCGACCGCTTTGGTACGCTTCTTGTGATGGGGGTGGCGACGTTGTTCACCATTCATTTTTTTGTGAATATCGCAATGACGATTGGCCTGATGCCCATAACTGGACTACCGCTCCCGTTCTTAAGTCACGGAGGCACCTTCATGGTGAGTTGCTGCGTCCTGCAAGGACTGGCGCAAAGCGTGTACCGATTTCGAAAGGAATTCTAGGATGCATCAATATCAACGCCAGAGCCTTGTTGAAACGACAACAAACCATGTGAAGGAGCCTTCTGTAAACTCAATAACATTACAGAATGAGCGAAAAATCAATAAACACCGAGTCATCGGACCTTTCAAATGAGCATGAAGAAGAGCTTAGAAAACCACCTTCACGCAAACCGGCCAAACCGGTCGACCAGGCAAAACTCAAGAAAGAGGCGGACAGGCGGGCCAAGAAGCGTCCGCTTCTGACCAAGATCGTCGAGAAACTGAAAAAGAATAAGCAACCCTACCGGGAGCTTATAATAAACGCCGAACCTCTGGAAACGCGGGTCGGTCTTCTGGTCGACGGTATTCTAGACAAGTTCGACATTGAAAGGCGAAGGAGCGCCCAGCGCATCGTTGGCGGTATCTTTAAGGGAAGGATCAAGAACTTGGATCCCGGCCTGAAAGCCGCATTCGTCGATATCGGCCTGCCCAAGAACGCGTTTCTGCACTATTGGGACATCTTGCCACAAGCGGTCGATTCTTCTGTGGAAGTCGTTCGGGTCAATCGATCGAGCAAGCAAAAGAAGAAAAAGAAAATCACTCTAAACGACATTCCTAGCCACTATCCTACCGGCACTGAAATCGTGATCCAAGTCACGAAAGGGCCCATTGGCACAAAGGGTCCCCGAACGACGACCAATCTCTCACTTCCGGGCAGATTTCTCGTTCTAATGCCCTATTCCGACCAATGCGGAATCTCTCGCAAAATCGAGGACGTCAAAGAACGTAATCGCCTGAAGAAGATCATCCGGGACCTTACCATTCCAGAAGGAATGGGAGTCATCGTCCGCACGGCAGGAGAAGGAAAGAAAGCCCGATACTTCGTCCGGGATCTTCATATCATGCTGAAGACCTGGGACAAGATTCAGAGCAAGATCGATACCGTCAAAGCTCCCTCTTGCCTCTACAAGGAGCCCGACCTGAGCGAGCGGACCGTTCGAGATTTCCTGACCGAAGATGTGGATCGCGTGCTGATAGACAATCCAGTCGACCACCAGAACATCATCGACGATGTCAGCCAGATCTCGAAAAGGTCCACCAGCAAGATTCATCTCTACCAAGACAGCATCCCGATATTCGAGCGCTATAACATAGAGAACCAAATTGAGCAGACTTTCCAGCGAGCGGTACCTCTGCCTTCGGGTGGAGCCATCGTAATCGACGAAACCGAGGCCCTTATCGCCATCGATGTGAATACCGGCTCGCATAAAAATAAGGGGAAAGAGAACGACACCATTTTCCAGGTCAATTGCGAGGCCGCCGCTGAAATCGCCCGACAGATCCGCCTCCGGAATATCGGCGGACTGGTCATTATCGATTTCATCGACATGAAGCAGCGGAAACACCGCAATGCGGTTCTCAGCCAAATGCGGGACCACATGGCGCTGGATAAAGCCAAAACGCATATACTTCCCATTTCTCCACTCGGAATCATGCAGATGACTCGCCAGCGAATGCAGGAAAGCGTGTCCTCTGGTCTGTATACAGATTGTCCTTACTGTCGCGGAAAAGGCATCGTCAAGTCTGCAACCACGGTCAGTGTGGAGCTACAAAGGAAACTTTCCGGGATCGTTCGCAGAGCTCGCAATCGGACTACTGATGCGGCCAAGGCAATCAAGCTTCGCGTACTCGTAAATCCGGCAATCATCGACCGCCTCCGAGAAGAGGATGCGGATCTGCTTATTAGCTTGGAAAAGGACTACAACGCGCAGCTTACTTTCCGCTCTGATCCGCATTTCCATATTGAGAACTACCGAGTAATCGACGTCGAAACCGGGGCGGCTTACGGATGACCTTAACTGGGTTCTCCAAAATCTGCGAATCCGATGGCCGATTCTCTCATCGATCCTCAAAACCTAATTCAGGAACTAGGTGTATCCGGCCTCAATCACTTCTCCGACGAGTACTACAAGAGACTGCATGACCCGAGTATTCAGCTAGGAAAACCGTTTTCAATGATCTCTCAAACACCCCAGCTTCTAGTGAGGCTGGGGTTGATGCTGGAAAGTCTGCGATTAACCCCAGGGATCAAGGTTCTGGATTTCGGCTCCGGTCCTTGCTGGATATCAAAGGCTCTCTGGCAGATGGGTTGCTCCGTCATCGCTACCGATGTATCCGAAGAAGCTCTACGACTTGGGGAGTCACTCTTCAACGACTACCCGATTCCGAATCAACCTCCCTGCTCCTGGGAAACTAGGTTGTTTGACGGCGATAGTCTCCCTCTGAAAGCCGAAGAGGTCGACCGCATCATCTGCTTCGACGCTTTCCATCACGTTCCCAACCAGGAAGAGGTCATTCATGAATTCTATCGGGTGTTGCGAAACGGAGGCACGATAGTCTTCAACGAACCGCTCGGTCTCCATTCCACAACGCCGGCCTCCCAGATGGAGATGCGGGAATACAAGGTACTGGAGAACGACATGGATATGTCTGCATTGAAGTCCCTTTTTTGTGAAGCTGGCTTCCGGGAGCCTACCTTCAAAGTGGCGGCGAATCCAGAATACATGATGAGCTACGAAGAGTGGCAGACGTGCAGAACCGGCGAAATTCCAAATCGCATGGCCAATGCCCTTTCCCAATTCCAACAGAATAGCAGCGTCTTCTATTTTCAGAAGGGAAAGGCCCTCAATGACAGCCGCCAAGCGGAAGGCCTAGCCCACGAGCTAGAGATCTCGACGAGCAAACTCACATTCAAAGTTGGAGTCCCGCAAAAGATCCAGGTTTCCTTTCGAAATGTGGGCGAAAGCCGCTGGCTCGACAGAAATGACGGGCATATTGGCACCGTGAATTTCGCCTCGAGAATTCTCGACTACCAATCAAAGGATATCTTGGCCGACAACAGCCGGTTCCGAATTCCAAACGAAATGGAGCCAGGCGACCACTTTTCCGGCGAAATCCCCGTTCCGCTCTCGATATCCAAACCGGGAACTTATTGGCTCAAATTCGACCTCGTTTCCGAGGAGGTTTGCTGGTTCGAGACGCTTGGCTCAAAGGCGGTCCTCGTTGAAATAAAAGTTGAAGCCTAGAACCCCCTTCTGCTCGCCGGTTTCTAATATAGGGAAGGAGACAGTTACTCCATGACCGCTCTGATTTGGATTTCCTGAAAACTAGCTAAAGTTTTCATTCAGCCTCCAAACCAGTAATTCTAAAACAACCGATTCAGAATCCCAAGATCCTAGTTCCAACAGCATTGAGTCGAGGGCGCAGCTAGTTTCGAGATCCCAACTAAAACCCGATTCCTACTGTTTTCGTGCGTACCCGGCAGACATACATGTCAACCGTCATGTAGAGGGTGGATCCATCGTCGCCCCAAGCGCAATTGCTCGAATGCTCCCCCATTTCGATTCTTCCGAGTAGATCCCCTTGCGGAGAGAAAATATAAATGCCGGCAGGACCCGACGCCCACAGGTTTCCCTTCCGATCAACGGTCATCCCATCGGCGTTTCCCACACCGTCTTTCTTGAATTTCAGAGCATTGTAAAAGAGCTTCCCCTTCCCGATCGTACCGTCTGGCTTAACCGGATACGATCTCCAGAGAGGAGCCGCGCTATCGGATTGGGCAACATAGAGGGTTTTCCCATCCGGCGAAAGAGCGATCCCGTTGGGTCGAGTAAATTCCTTGCTCAAAAGCTCAACGTCTCCGTTCGGCCGAAGTAAAAACACGCCACAGTAATCCATTTCTCGTCGCGGATCGTCTTGCCTTTCGGGCAAGCCGTAAATCGGGTCGGTAAAATAGAGATTACCGTTTGGATGGTAAACCAAATCGTTTGGGCTGTTGAATCGCTTTCCTTTGTAGTTGTCCGCCAAGGTTCGTTTTCCCCCATCTTTTGTGAGGACAGATATTCGCCGATCTCCATGCTCGCACAAAGTCAGACGTCCCATTGCGTCAAAAAGCAGCCCGTTGCTACCCGGCTCCCTTCCGTAATCCACAATACCAGTATATCCTGCAGGCCGTAAATACTCGCTCAGTCCCTCCGTCTCGCTCCATTTCATTACAACATTTCGTGGAATGTCCGAGAATACCAGAAAATCGCCTTCTTTATTCCAAGCGGGTCCTTCGGTCCAAACGAACCCGGAGGCAATCACCTCGATCGGGGCTTCGTCATCGATGAGCTCGTCCAAGCGATCATCGAACTTGTTAATCGTTCCAATCACCGGGTAATTGCTCGGAGTGTCCGTGTTCCCTAAGAGACTGGAAATCCCAATGGAAGCAATGCACGCGAAGAGAAAAGGTGAGAGTTTCATTCCTCTATCCTCTAACCAAGCTCTCAATTGTCCAATCCATTCTTGGCCTTCAACTACACGAATCCAAAACCTTTATCGGAACTCCCCGGGATCACTCATTGACTAATCGGGCACTCCCCGAAACTATTTTTCCTAGTTCCCACATTAAACCATGAAAACTTTCTTTATCGCTTTAATTCTCGGCATTTTTGTCGGCGCCACAATCACGACTTACTACAACTCACCCGAATCGTTCGACAATCTAATTTCCTCGATTTCGGGAGACTCCTCCTCTTCGAGCCAGTCGGGTGACGAGATTGTCGAGAAAGCCAAAGAATCAGCGGGGAAGATCGCTGAAAAAATCAAGGAGGGGGCTCAGGACCTGCTGGAAAATACGGAAGAGGAGCGAGCCGAGCTCGTGGAAAAAGGAAGGGAGATAGTCGACTCCGCCAAGGATGCCACGATCAAGGCAAAGATAGCCGCAAAGCTGAAAGAGGATTCGTTGGTCGACGCGGAACGGATTGAGATCGCCGTGGAAAATGGGTCCGTCATTCTTTCAGGGGAAGTTTCATCTCGTGAAGAAGAGAGAAAAGCCCGCGATATTGCTTTGGATACCCAATCGGTAAAAGACGTTGAATCGAATCTGAAAATTGCTCCCTAGCTAGAAAAGACCCGAACTCGAACAGTCGCTCATTCCGATAACCTCCTTTTTCTCAAGACGAGCTTTCCCAAATGCGTGTCCTAGTCGCCTTCGACAAATTTAAAGACGCACTATCCGCCCGCGAAACTTGTGAGATCGCGATTGAGGCGATCCAAAAATGCCGTCCAGAATGGGAGGTTGAAACCGCTCCCCTCGCAGATGGTGGTGACGGGTTTTGCGATACGCTTACCGGATGCCTCAACGGCGAATTTCACGAAGCAACCGTTTCCGGTCCCCTGGTTAAAAAGGTCAATGCTCAATTCGGAATCGTATCAGTTGATCGACTACAAAAATCTGTCATTGAACTATTAAACTGGAACTCCGATCTTGAGAAAATCGCGGTAATCGAGCTAGCGGAAAGCAGCGGTATATCCCTGACCCCGCTAGAGAATCGATCACCCTGGACGACCACTACTGCAGGTCTAGGAGAGGTCATCCAATCCGCAATTAATTATGGAGCCAACGGCGCGGTTGTCGGACTTGGCGGATCAGCCACGCATGACCTTGCGCTCGGAGCGCTTTGGAAGCTTGGATTCCGGTTTATAGACAAAAACGGCGTTATAATTGACAGACCTCCCACGCCGGAAAATTGGCCCACCATCAATCGAATCGAGGCACGCTCTACCGTTCTACCAAAAGACTTCGAGCTAAGGGTCGCTTGCGATGTCGAAAACCCGCTGCTGGGGCCCATGGGAGCCGCTGCCATTTTTGGCCCCCAGAAAGGCCTCGTCCCCTCAAGGTACGACGCACTCGAATCCGCAACCTCCCACATGGCGAAAATGCTCTGCGACGCTTGCTCGACCCCCTATGCAACAATGGAGCAACCCGGCACGGGGGCGGCGGGCGGGGCGGCGTTCGGCCTCAAAGTAGGACTCGGCGCCCAAATCGTCCCAGGATACGAACTAGTGAAAAACTGGATCGGATTGAACGCAAAATTCGAAAGAGCGGATATCGTTATAACTGGAGAGGGCCGGTTCGACGCTTCCTCTCTCCAAGGAAAAGGTCCAGGAGCCTTGGCCTTGGAATCAATAGCGAATAACAAGCAGCTCTTCGTTTTTGCTGGGAGCCTGGGTGAACTCGAAACGTCTGGTTTCCCAACTGAATCGACTCACGCCATTTCCCCCATCGGAATGCCTCTAGCGGAAGCGCTCCAGTCAACCGGTAGGAATCTACAAAGGGCAATTCTATCAGCCTTTGGGAACTAGCTGATTTCAAAGTCGTTTTTCGTACGGGAGACATTGAACCCCAAGGATCAAACCTTTGCTAATAAGAAGGCGTTCGGAGCCGATATTAATATGCGGGTAAACATTCATTAAAATCCGGCGACTTAATAACTTAAGGCTAGCTGACTGAATGGAACTCTTCTACACGCTACCACGACTGCTCTCCCAATGAATCTCCTTGAAACCGAACCTGCCTACAACCGCGAAGTGCGGGCTCGTCGACATGTTCGAATAAGGAGAGCCAAGCAGCTCCTTCGCCCACTTCCCAGAAAAGCCACCCTCCACCGCTGGCCAATCTTAAAGCGGTTCGCCGATACTGCCCGCAAACGACCCTACTTATGGTCTTTTCGCAGACGAGAGGTGAGTATCGCTTTATACATCGGCTTCGTTATCACATTTCTGCCGTTGGTTGGCATCCAATTCATATTAGCGTTCGCCGCGGCCTTGACCCTTCGCGCAAACCTCCCGGTGATTATGGGGACTCAGCTGGTTACGAATCTGGCGACAATGTGGGCCATTTATCCCGCCCTCAATATTCTCGGTGACCAAATCCTCGGCTTTTTCGGCATTGGGGACATCGAGTCTCGTTTCGGACAAGTCGCCGTTTCCACCACAATTGGCGGATTGGCCGCGGGAATCGCCCTCGCGTTCATTTTCGACGTGATTTACCGAATCGCCTTCTCCCAGGCGAAGAAGAGCCAAATAAACCTAAAGAGAATACTGAAAAAATAGCATTCCGGTTTGCCCAAAGGCCTAATACTACCCAATCTCCGGTGCTAACGATGACTCTTTCGCCAATCTTTTCTCTATGATACGCACATTTTCCCTCACTGCTTTCCTCGTGCTCTTTCAGGCGGCACACCTTTTTTCCCAAAGTCCTGTTCCCCAAATTTCCAATACGGCTCGATTAATTGCCCAAGCCCAGGCTGGCGGCTACTTGAGCCCGCAAATAAAACTTGGTATCGACGTCCTAGCCGACCAGAACTTTTTCCCACTTCTCGGGAAGCGTGTCGGGCTACTCACCCACCCCGCTGGCGTCAATCGACTCGGGATCTCCACCGTGCGAATCCTCCATCAAAACAAGTCGGTCAATCTCGTGGCGCTATTTGGTCCGGAACACGGAATTTATGGGAATGAAAAGGCAAACGAGCCCATCGACAACGCGATCGATCCCAGAACCGGACTTCCCGTTTACTCCTTGTACGGCAAGTACCGTAAGCCTACGCCACAGATGCTCTCTGGCCTCGATGTCCTAGTGATCGATCTTCAGGATATTGGGACCCGCTCCTACACTTTCATCAGCTGCATGAAGCTTGCCCTTGAGGCGGCGTTCGAGAACCGCGTCGAGGTTATTATTCTCGACCGCCCAAATCCACTCGGGGGGATTAAGGTCGATGGACCTCCGATGGATGATCACTGGAAAAGCTATGTTGGCGCATTTAACGTTCCCTATGTCCATGGACTGACGATCGGGGAACTTGCCCGGATGGCGGTTTCTAAACCGGGTGTTCTCGATATCCCGGACTCGACCCGCAGAGCAGGCAAATTGACGGTAGTGACCATGGATGGGTGGCGACGTTATATGAGCTGGCCAAGCCTTGGGCTCAAGTGGATCGCCCCTTCACCCAATATTCCTGATTTCCCCGCAGCCGTTGGATACGCAATGACCGGACTCGGAGCGCAAATCGGTAACTTCAAACACGGGATCGGCAGCGAATACCCGTTTCGAATCCTGACCCATGCGAACGCCTCGCTCGATCAACTCGAAGCAGAGCTCAAACGCAGATCGATCCCTGGCTTGGCCTTTGAACGCAAGTCGTTTCAAAATGGGGCCAATACCGGATTGTATGTTACAGTTGCAGACTGGAGTGCCTGGAATCCGACCGAGCTTAGTTTCCACATGATGCAAATCACTGCCCAATTCGATTTTCCGAACCCGTTTGCGAGCGCCACGAGCAACCAAGGCGATTTGTTCAACAAGCACGTAGGGTCTTCCAGCTGGTGGCGTGAAATTACTCAAAAGGGAGCGAATGCAAATCGCACGGGGTTTGTGGTCGCCTGGCAGCGCCAAGCGAGACAATTTCAGATCCAAAGTCGCAACTACTGGCTTTACGAATAGCCGGCTTGCTTCCTTCAAATGCTGCGCCGTGCCGCGTATTCAGTCTGCTCCCACATCATCTAAATTAAGGAGTGGAAACTGTCGCGAGTCTTCATTCGAATCTCCACTTTAGGTCGAACTGACATTTCTCATTGATTACGCGGAAGGATTCCGTCAGAAACACCGTCCGCTTTATTTTTACAACCAACAATCCAACCCAAATAACACGCGCTATGTCTCGCCCCGTTACACTATTCACCGGCCAATGGGCCGATCTTTCTATTACAGAGCTCGCTCCGCTGGCCAAAGAGATGGGCTATGACGGCTTGGAACTCGCCTGCTGGGGCGACCATTTCGACGTGGACCAGGCCGCTCGCAGCAAGAAATACTGTAAGGAAAAATGGGAATTGCTCACGGACAATGGCCTGACTTGCTTTTCAATATCCAACCACCTTGTCGGCCAGGCAATTTGCGACAATATTGACGAACGCCACAAGTCGATCCTTCCTCCTGATGTTTGGGGAGACGGTAAACCGGAGGGTGTTCGCCGCCGCGCGGCGAAGAAGATGATCAAGACGGCAAAGGCCTGCCGCAATTTTTTCGATCTAAAACCAGGGAGAAAGAAAAAGGACGATTTCCCGGCGGTAGTGAATGGATTCACGGGTTCCTCCATCTGGCACGCTCTTTACGCATTCCCACCCACTGATCAGGCATTTCTCGAGAAGGGATTCCAGGATTTCGCCAACCGATTCATACCGATCCTGGACGAATTTGACAAAGTAAACGTCAATTTTGGACTGGAAGTGCATCCCACCGAAATCGCTTTCGACATCGCATCCGCCGCTCGTGCGATCAAAGCTCTCAAAGGGCACAAGCGATTTGGCTTCAACTACGACCCATCGCATTTGGGCTATCAAGGAGTGGACTATGTAAAGTTCATACGTGAATTCGGAGATCGCATCTATCACGTCCACATGAAGGACGTTTGGTGGGGCCACGGAAATGGTGACGTGGGAGTATTCGGCGGGCATACGGATTTTGGCGACGCGCGGCGATATTGGGATTTCCGGTCATTAGGTCATGGCGACATCGCGTTCGAGGACATCATCGTTGCTTTGAACGACGTCAACTATCGAGGTCCCCTATCAGTAGAATGGGAAGATATCCGCATGGACCGAGTTCATGGGGGAGCGGAAGCGGCCTCTTTCGTCAAATCCGTAGATTTCCCCTCTAGCTCCGTCGCCTTCGACTCCGCTTTCGACAAGAAAAACCAGTAGCGCTAAACCTCTAAACATACATATATGAGCACTAAAGTAGCCATCATCGGCGCGGGCGGAATGGCCCAGTACCACATCGCAGGTTTTCGCCAGGCAGGAGCTGAAATCGTAGCAATCGCGGATCTTAACGAGGATGCGGCAAAAGCCACTGCTTCTCAATATGGAGTCGGGCAGACTTTCGGCTCCATCGAAACGATGTTTGATACGCTTACAGACCTTGACGCCGTTTCGATCATTGTTCCAAACAAGTTTCATGCCCCCCTCGCCATTCAGGCGCTTCAGGCAGGCAGGCATGTGTTTTGCGAGAAGCCACCCGCTCTCAATGCGCCCGATGTTGAAAAGATGAAGGAGGCAGCAGAGTCAGCGGGGAAGTGCCTCATGTTCAACTTTAACAATCGGGCAAGGCCAGAGTCTTTTGCCATGATGAACTACGTCGCCGACGGCACGATTGGCAAAATTAACTCCGCTCAGGCGAAGTGGATTCGACGGACTGGGATTCCCGGATTTGGAGGTTGGTTCACCAACAAAAGCCTCTCAGGCGGGGGACCACTTATAGATCTTCTACACATGGTCGATTTGTCTATGCACTTGATGGGATATCCAGAGCCTGAATACGTTATTGGCAAAACCTTTTCTGACTTTATCACCGACAAAGGCTTCAAAGGACCTTGGGGAATTCCAGACAATGCGGAAGGCGTCAATGACGTTGAAGCTGCCGCTCACGGGTTCGTGACTTTCAAGACCGGCCAGGTTCTCAGTCTCCAGGTTTCCTGGGCGGAACTCGTCAAACGCGAGGAGGTCTCGGTCGTTTTCCAAGGCATCGGGGCTGGAGGGAAAATCGAACGACTCTTCGGTTCCGACGGACTAGACGAAACCTGCATCGACAGTTGCGAGCTTTACGTGCAGGAGAATGGCAATTCGGTCAATCGGGATATCATCGTAGAAGCGTGCGAGGACATGGGGCGGTCCCGTTCCGCTGCCAATTTCATTCTGTCCATCGAGGGCAAGGAAGAGCCATTGAACACTCCAGACCAGGCGGTTTCCCTTATGAAAATCATCGACGCCATCTACGAATCGGCCCATTCGGGCAAACCCGTAGCCTGCTAACCTCAAAACATCACTACTCATGAATCGAAAATTGAAAATGGGAATGGTTGGGGGTGGCCGTGGCGCTTTCATAGGGGCTGTCCACCGCATGGCCGCCAATCTCGACGGGAAAATCGAACTCGTAGCTGGAGCGTTCTCATCCGATCCGAAAAAGTCCAAACTTTCTGGAAAGGATTTCTTCCTAGACCCCTCTAGAGTGTACGGATCCTACCAGGAAATGGCAAAAACGGAATCCGAGCTTCCCGTAGGCGAACGTATCGATTTTGTCAGTATCGTCGTCCAAAATCACTTACACCATGCCGTAGCAAAGCATTTTCTTGAAGCCGGATTCAATGTCATTTGCGACAAGCCCCTCGCATACGACCTTAAAGAAGCCCGTGATTTGCGACGCATTGTCAAAAAGTCAGGCAAGGTATTCGCTCTTACCCACAACTACACGGGGTACCCCATGGTCAAGGAAGCTCGAGACTTCGTCAAAAAAGGGAAGCTAGGCCGTATCCTAAAAGTGGTCACAGAGTATCCTCAAGGATATGCGGTAGGTGACATAGAAAACAAGAACGATGGGAAAATCGCCTCTTGGAGAACGGATCCTAAGATTGCCGGCATCTCAAATTGCATTGGAGATATTGGTACTCATGCCGACAATCTAGGGGCGTACATCACCGGTCTGGAAATTGAGGAAATGTGTGCCGAACTAACAGCCTTTATACCGGGACGGACACTGGATGACGATGGCAACATTCTCATTAGATACAAAGGCGGAGCGAAAGGCCTGCTCTATGCATCGCAAATTTCTAACGGTGACGAAAACAATCTTAATATCCGAATCTATGGTACCAAGGCTTCTCTAGAATGGCATCAAGAGGATCCAAACGAGTTGATAATAAAGTATCATGACAAAGCCCGGCAGATTTTGCGCCGAGGAAATGGATACGTCTGCAACGCAGCGGAACGCAATACGCGCACTCCCTTTGGGCACCCAGAGGGGTTCATTGAAGCCTTCGCTAATGTCTATCTGGCAGCGGCAAAGTCTATCGCCGCCGAAGTGGCCGGTAAAAAGCTGCCGAAAAACCCCGACTTTCCGACTGTCGAAGACGGCATTCGAGGTATGGCGTTTATCGCAACCGCAGTTAAGAGCTCCAACAGTAAATCCAAGTGGACTAAGATGCTGAAATAGGGGTCTCCCAAAACTTTACAAAAAGGCCAGTCCGTGAGGATTGGCCTTTTTCTTTGATTTTAACTCACCCTTTTCCATCAACAAATTCACGGACAACATCGAGAAAACCACGCGCGCCAGAAGATAAATATCGACGCTCGTGGGTGAGCGCAAAGAGCAGGCGAGACATCTTGAGCGATTTCATTGACTTGAAAACCACATCGTAGGGCGAAATCGACTCACGAGCCATTTCTGGCAAAATCGCTAAACCAAGACCACTATGCACTAAAGCGACTGCAGTACTCACTTGCGAACAGTAAGCCGCGGTTTTGGGCTCAAAGTCATTTCTTTCGAAAAACTCCAAGACCTTTTCGCCCAGGGCAGAAGATTCACCCAAAACGATCAATGGCTCGTCTTTGAAGTCCTCGATGGAAATATCCTCTCTTTTCGCCAAAACATGCCCTCGAGGAACGACCAGATTGAGTCTTTCTTGGATAATGGGCTCCGCATCTACCTGTGAAACGCCTCCAGAATAGGAAGAGATTACCACATCTAGGTTCCCGCTAACCAAATTTTCCAGAAGCGCCCGCCTTAGATTTTCATCGACCCGAATCCGCAGCTCAGGGAATCTTTCGCAACAGGTTTTGAGTACAGGGGGTAAAAGAAACGGGGCTACGGTCGGAGTTACTCCAATGCGAAGGTTCCCTTTGACGTCACTCGCACTTTCACGGATCTCACGCACTGCGTTGTCCGCCTCCATCAGAATCGAGCGGGCCCGTTTCTCAAACTGCTTTCCCGCTGCGGTTAGCTCCACTCTTCTCCCGAGCCGATTGAAGAGACGGTTCCCCAATTCATCCTCAAGCTTAATGATCTGAGCGCTCAACGACGGCTGGGACACATAGGACTTTGCAGCCGCTCGAGTGAAGTTTCGCTCCTCCGCTATGGCTAGAAAGTACCTGAGTTGGTGCATTTCCATAGTTTCAAACTATGGTTAGTATAAGTTATAAGTATTTCAAGTTATAACGAAAGTGTGCGATACTCCACTCGTCAGTCAAAACTGACCAAATAAATGAACACACAAACCAAGAGTAACATAATCGCTTCAACTATCCTGGCTCTATTGCCATTTGGGCTTTTCGGGTTTCAAATGCCCGCTGGAGAGCTCATCGTGGGAGTTGCAATCACTGCAGCCCTCGTTGGTCTCGGAGTTATGGATCTCAAGCAGGAAGCTTATTCTAGCTTCAAGCGGGGACCGCGGTCGCGGGCCTAAGGAGAATTCTATCGATCCTAGATTTTTGAATGGGATCATAGAATCATGAAACGATTATTCTGAAACAGAAAACAAACCGGCGGTCGTTCCGAAAGGGCGACCGTCGCGAAATTGACGCCAAAAGGGAGGAGTCACATTCCAAAGACGAAGCCATCTATCAAAAGTAGATGGCTTTTACATGGTAGGGGACCAGCTAAAGACATCGAAGAAGACCCTGATTGGAACTATTGAATGAGGTTCGCGGTTCTTAGAGCTTTCGTGAAAGCAGATCGATAGAACAGGAAGTTGAGAAGCGCCATCAGCGGGACTGCGACAATTCCGCCAAACGAAACTTGCAGTAGCACTAAGGCTAGGAGAACAATCCGCAATAGCCACTTCGTCAGAAAACTCTGCCCAAAGGTGAGATAACGACGAAAAGGAGCAACCAATCTCAACCTGTAATAAATTACCCCAGCAATCAGTCCCAGAACCGGGACAATTCCGAGAAGGGCGCTAACTAAAAGCGTTTTGGGCAGTTTCTCCGATACTGAACTTATGTACGCTTGGGTGAGCGATGGATCGGAAAAAGCGGTTACTCCATCTACCTCGCACTTTAGATCTACTCCTTTGCCCTCGAAGCGCTCCCCGGAACGGGGTGATCTCTTGAGCCGCAACAACCGGAGCTGTTGCGCTTGGATTGAGGTCTCTTTTTCCGCCTTTATACCTCCTAGGAATCCAATAATATTGGGGCTTTCCACACTCGTTCCACAATGATGACATTCGGTCGCGAACGAATGGATTTTCTCTCCGCATTTTGCACAGGGTACCTTGGAATCTTCCAGTTTGCTTTCATGGTACATGCGGAGCAGTTGAAGTGCCCCAAAAAAAGCCAGAATAACAATGAATGCCGCTAACGGCGCGTAAAAGAGGTAGCGAATACCGAAAACGACGGCGAAATCTTCTACCCAACTGAGGAAGCCGCGGATCTTTACCGTGTCATCGGGATCGGCTTCAGTCAGAACACCGAAAACGCTCCCTCTCACAGTGGCCCCGACAAACGTGGCCCCTGCAGAAAGGAAAGCGGGAATCATCTCGAGAATTCCCGCTTGCTGTAGCACACTTCCCGCAAAATCCGCGTCAGCGGTGTTCATCACCCCCAGAGTCGTTAGGCCTGACAACCCAGTTTTCGCATAAACAGAGAAATCGTCCATCAGTTCTCTCGCCTCAGGTGACTTGTCTGCCACGAATTCCAAGACGGATAGCGCGCCTAACGCGGTAATCATACCTCCACTCGTAAACCAAGTCGGGTGATTACTCGCCTTCTGCGCCATTTCGGCAAGGAGTTCTATGTTGTTCAGGAACGGCCACGAGTGGCCGTATTTCATGAAAAGGGCGGTCACAAACGCCGGTAGAAAGATGCGTGACGAGAACAACCCAGACAGTCCGAGCGAATAAAGAAGGGAATTAAGGTTCATAAGAAGGGTGCTAGTCCGATTTAAGGTTTAAATTCTCTGAGAAAAGAGCCCGTGATGGAAATGAATATTTAACTTTATACACCGCAGGCATTCTCATGCACTGAGAAAAAACAGCGAACTCATTTTTCCTACTCAATAATAATTACTCTATAGATCATGTGCGGAATCGTTGGCTACATCGGAAAACGGGAAGCCTCTCCCATACTGCTTGAAGGATTGAAACGCTTGGAGTACCGAGGATACGACTCCGCAGGAGTCGCCGTTTTGACGGAGAAGGAACTCAAACTGAAAAAGCACAAAGGTCGAGTCACGGAACTGGCCAAAAATGTGTCTGGGAATTCGCTCTCCGGCAATCTTGGCATCTGCCACACCCGTTGGGCTACCCACGGAGCCGTCACGGAGGAGAACGCTCACCCGCACGTTAGCTTCGACGGAAAAATCGCGATGGTTCACAACGGGGTCATCGAAAACTATCTTTCGATCAAGAAGTTTCTAGAGGGTGAGGGATACAGCTTCTACTCCGAAACCGACTCGGAGGTTTTCTGCAACCTGATCGCTTACCATTATGCCAAGGAAGACAGTGAGTCCGAAACGCGTTTTCTGGATAGCGTGCGCCGCACCTTGAAGCATATTGAAGGAACTTACGGAATCGCCGTCATCTGTACAGACCATCCCACCGAACTCGTCGGAGCGAGGAAAGGCTCTCCACTAATCGTCGGAATTGGACCCGATGAATACCTGCTTGCGAGCGACGTATCGGTGATTATTCGCCGGACTTCCAATGTGGTCTACCTCAACGACGGCGAAATAGTCAGCCTCAAGAACGGCGAGCTGAATTTGCTCACCAATGACGAGGAGATTTTGACCCCGGAAATCAAAACCATTGATTGGGACATCGCTGAGAGCGAACTCGGCGACTACGAGCACTATATGCTCAAAGAGATTTTCGAGCAATCTGGAGCTCTTGAGAATGCGATGCGTGGGCGCTTTTCCGACGACATGAGCACCGCCAAATTCGGAGGACTCAACACAACCGCTCAGGAATTGCGTCAGATCGATCGCATTCTACTTTGCGCCTGCGGAACCGCCTGGCACGCCTGTCTGGTAGGAGAATACTTAATTGAGCGCTTTGCTCGGATCCCAGTGGAGGTAGAATACGCCTCTGAATTTAGATACCGAAACGCGCCCTTGGACAAGAATACTTTGGTTCTCGTCATTAGCCAGTCGGGCGAGACGATCGACACCCTAGCAGCGCTTCGCGAGTCCAAACGAAAAGGTTACAAGACCCTCGCCATCAACAACAGTGTGGGCTCTACCATCGCCCGCGAATCCGATGGAGGAATCTATCAACACGCCGGTCCAGAAATCGGAGTGGCCTCCACTAAAGCATTCACTTCCCAACTACATATTCTTTCGATGCTTGCCCTCTACCTCGGAAGACTTCGCGATATGTCTTTTCAAGACGGCCTTGAGTACGTCGCTGCGTTGAAACAAGCTCCCGAACTGGTCACTGAAACGGTTAAGCTGAGCGACCAGATTCTCGAGATTTCCAAAAAGTACGAGGACATGACTGATTGTCTGTTTCTCGGCCGACAAGACATGTTCCCCATCGCCTTGGAAGGCGCTCTAAAACTGAAGGAAATATCTTACATACATGCAGAAGGGTATCCGGCTGCGGAGATGAAACATGGTCCAATCGCCCTTATAAGTGCTGAGTGTCCCGTAATCGTTCTCGCAACACAGCCAGATATTCACGAGAAGCTTGTATCCAACATTCAGGAAGTGAAGGCTCGCGGAGCCCCGGTGATTGCGATCGCGAACCGAAGTAACCCGCTTCCAAAGGAAATCGCAGACGATCAGATACTAATTCCAGATTGCCATCGAGCGGTCCTCCCTCTCCTCGCCAGTATCCCCATGCAGCTCCTGAGCTACCACATAGCCAAGTTGCGTGGATGCGACGTCGACAAGCCGCGAAACCTCGCTAAATCTGTGACCGTCGAATAGTGGGGTTAGGTGGTAAGTCTATCACCAAATTATGTACAGAAGTTTATCTAGTTTTCCATCTAAAAATTAGAGTTTCTCATCTTTGGTTTCAACCATACTCAACTTATCAGACATTCCTCTTTGAAACCATTACGGATTTCCGACAACGAGGATGGAACTTCAAACAGATTGCGGACTGGTTGAACGAGCAGGATTATCTGACCCCTCAGGGTAAGACGTTTGGTGCCTCACACGCCTTTTCCATTATTAGGAAAAAAAGAATTCGGGATGCTAGATTGGGTGCACGACACCAACCCGATGTTTGTGACTTCTCTCTTCGGTTCGTGGATACGACATTTATAACCGCGTGATAGTACGATCATCGTATGGTCGCACTTGCTCCAATCTTTCCCCAGTCCCGAACACTTAGTCCCCTCTCTGTGTGTTCGGTTCATAAGATCGCGTCCTTCGCGGTTTTGGTGTAATATGATTCAGTCTCTCCCTTCAAAGGAGAGGTGTGTGCCTATGCAGACAAGTGAAAAACATCGTTTGTATAAATAACACATATGCACTGATCGTCTTGTGCTTCATACGCCCAAGATTTGCGACTAAGACGAGAACCTGCTCCAAGGAAATCACCTGAACAAGGTCCAACGAGAAGACTGACCGGAACAACCGTTCCCTGTCATTAGAAGTATCCGGACCGATCTATCACCATCCGGATTTAAAAATGCCTTGAGGTCGGTATCTAGACCTAAACGGGGTATACTTCGGTCGTTAGGGAAGTGAGATTCCTTTGAAGATGCTGTCATGCTCGCGACCAATTCCCATTGAATTAGGAAACCTGCCACACCTCCCCTTTAATGGGTGAGGTGTATCTACTCAACTCCCGCAAACCCTTGAATTAAGGTTAGGACACCTGCCAATCAACTATTACCACCCACCATGCACTCAACCAAAGTAAAACAACACCAACTTCAAACATACATCGCATCATATCTCGCAAAGGGATTCAAAATGGATCGAGTCTTTCGTGACATTCTCTCCCGTCTTGTCAGTGATCTTACCATCACAAGAAACCAGTTTGAAACCCTGATTCCATTCCTCAAAAGAGAACAACAATTCTGGGGAATGTCGGGAGAGAGGATCTTTGAATACTTTCGACCATTGATTCGCGCAAAGAAGACCGAACTTTATCCAACCAAAGACCAACCATCGGTCACACTTGAACCATTCTTCTCCTAAATACCTCTACTATGCCTAAAACAACTACATCGAATACTTACACCTTACTCAACTGGAACTGTCCCCAACACCTCAAGACTGCTCTTGATGCGGTCGTTGACTATAAGAGAATATCCAGAACATCTATCATTAATACACTTCTTGCTGACTACTGCCGAAATGAGATCACTGCTATCGAGAAAGATGGAGAGATTCTGTCTTTGATTGATTCCGCTCAACGAAAGGTGAAGTCACACAAGAAGACTACTCCACCAATGAAGGAAAAGAAATCCAATTGGTCTTGGGAAAGTTCATACATCTAAGATGAAATCCTTCAAGGAGACCACGAACGAAGTGAGTGACGACTTTCTAACAGAAAGTCGTTTATTAAGAAAAGGTGCCGCAATCCTTCTTGCTAGATCCGCTAAGAAACACGGAGACACTGCTACGAACCACTTCAACGCCGCTCAAAGACTTTTCTCTAAAAAGACCGATCAATCACTCGAAGACCAGATGAAGAACCTTATGAAGGGTTTGAACGAGTTATGCTCCGGGTTGGTTTCTCTGAGAAAACAAAACGGATCAAATACCAGTATCGCGACTGCCGCAGTGCTCTTCAATGAACGAACCGATAAACAAATCACTTCGTTGATAAAGAGACGAAAATGACTTTCCACAGACCCAATGGAAAACAAGAAAACCCGATCAGGAATGGTCGGGTTTTTCT